>Ga0099364_10000941_pt1 | contig 49583 bp, 35 predicted proteins | sample TergutTh196P3_FD_73070 | JGI IMG/M metagenome (GOLD analysis project Ga0099364, IMG submission 73070) | Microcerotermes parvus P3 segment gut microbial communities from Pointe-Noire, Republic of the Congo - Th196 P3 | ecosystem: Host-associated > Arthropoda: Insects > Digestive system > Gut ...
ATTCAATCTTATCAACTCCGTGTTATTGCTTACATCAAGGGCGGTTAATTGATTGTTTGAGCAAAATAACTCGGGACAATCAGCTTCATGGGTGGGCGCATCGACAACGCACAGCCGCATAAAATCGTCGGGCAGGGGCTAGCGCACGTGCCGGAGGGGCGCCGCATATTCATGCAGATGACCGTACTGGACAATCTCGAGATGGGCGCTTTCGTAAGCCCGGAGGGGACGACGGAGGCGGCTCTGGAGCGGGTGTACAAGCATTTCCCCAGACTCCGCGAGCGCAGGCGTCAAATCGCCGGCACGCTTTCCGGAGGCGAGCAGCAGATGCTTGCGATCAGCCGCGCGCTGATGAGCGACCCGAAACTCCTGATGATGGATGAGCCGTCGATGGGGCTGGCCCCGATACTGGTCGAGCAGATATTCGAGATCATCACAGACCTGCGCAACGAGGGGACGACCATCCTTTTGGTGGAGCAAAACGCGCGGATGGCCCTCTCCGTCGCGGACCGCGCCTATGTGCTGGAAACAGGCGCCATAGCCCTGTCCGGCACCGGCGCCGAACTCTCCCAAAGCGACGCCGTCAGAAAAGCCTACCTCGGGGATTTAGACTAAAAGCGCCCGATATATGCAATTGCTTTTTAGCCAACGGCGCTTGAACTACATATCACAGAAATGGATATCCATCGTTCCTCTGTAATACTGATTTATGGGGAAATATCTCTTGGGTATTAGTTTATGCGGACGATTTCATAATCAACATAAGCACACCAATGAATATAATAAAGATTACAGCAAACGCGCAGGCTATGTAAAAAACTACGGTTGAAACTGTCTTCCCGATTTTATTGTTTAAATCCTTTGAAATTCTTATCCCAATAATCGTCAATATTAAAATAACCGCAAGCAACGAGATGTTTGTTATATATAAATCCAGTGACGTATTAAAGATAGCGACAACGAATGGGCTTAGGCATATTGCGGCGACTAGTAGTATTATCAGGCTACCGATCAGCAATAAACGCCTGATTGTCTTATCCTTTATGAGCACGGCGGCTGAAGCCCCGCCAAAAATGCTGACTACGGCTAATGTTATGCCGAACAAAAGTATTGCGCCAAATATTAATGCAATGGCTATAAAGAAAAGCCACATAAGTCCGAGTAGTAAGTGAAACATATTGCATCACCTTTTCCGTATGAATTGTTCTTTTCTTTCTGACGTATGATTTGTTCTTTCCGTTCCGTATTGTTTCATTCTGGGGAAAGTAATTTTCAATTTATGCTCCCTTAACTGCGATAACTATAACATAGCCAATATGTTACAGCAATTGTAATACGGAAAATCCGATATATCCGAACGCTTCGAACATTCGAACGCTTCGCACTGTACCGTCCCCGACTGTCCACTTCCCTGCGTGGGTATAAAGTGTTATGATGCATTATATAAACAATCGGTACACGCTATCGACGCAAAAAGATCGCAGTGCGGCTGGTCGATGATGTTACGCGCCACTGCGTCGGGCAGTGCGTTAAGTCATTTTCACAAATCAACATTTTAACCCGGAAAGCCGGAAAAGAGGTAGCATATGAAAAAGTATTTCACATCAAAACCTGCAGAATTGGAACCGCGCTGGCCAGGCGATTTGGAAGGCATAGAAAGCTCGTGGCATGACGCGGTTGCCGACATACCTACGCCGCTATTTGTCGTAACAGGTTGGAAATCCAACGGCAAGGAAAACGCTTGCCTGCAGAGCCGCGCGGCGTTTAGCGCGTCATATGGCGATTATACTTGCATCCTCGGATGGGTGCGTACTGCAGGGCATATGTACAAATCATTGAAAGAAACCGGTTGCTGCGTGCTGAACTTCTTTTCGTCGGACATTCATGACAAGTGCTTCGACACAATCAAAAATAACGATTTTGATACAGACGAAATTACGGCTTCAGGGCTGACTGCCGAAAAAGCGGAAAGCGTGAATGCGCCGCGCATAAAAGAATGTTTCCTTAATATTGAGTGCGAGTATTTGTGGGAACATGAATTGACGCCGGGATACCCATCGCTGGTGGTTGTTGCATTGAAAGCTGTGGGCATCTGCGTTGACGATGAATATCATAAAGCCGAAGACAAAAAAAGTTGGTTGGAATGGATAGGCAGGCATTAGCCGCCCCAGCCTCAATATGACAGTGTATATGGGGACGGTACGTTATCTCTTTTTTTGATAAAGCCTGTATGTCTTACAATGTCAAGGATTTTGGAATTATAGAATGTATGTTATTTTTTGTGTAATCGGCGTAAATACAAAAAATTAATCGGGGGTCGAGCTATGAAAATGATCGGTAAAGGGACGTGGGTATATTGGGCGGGCGAAAACGGGATGCGCTGGCGCATGCAGCTCGGCATTGTAAACGGGCTGCCGACTATACATGCGATTCAATACAGTGCAAGCACTGAAAATTCTTTCAAATGGGAATGGCTGGCATCCAACCTTGTTCCCGACTATGAGGTGACGACCGGCATACGCAAGATGGACGATATGCTCGGGCATAAATATGAATGGCGCTGGTACACATATAATGATTTGCCGATGAGCAGGCCGGAAGAGATGGAAACCGCCGCAGCGAGGTTTTATTCAAAAACATATGAAGTACAGCGTAGGGGCTTGCGGACAGAGATCACATTCGATGGCGTAAAAATGGGCTATTTTAGCGGCAGCTTCCGAATTACAGTTTATGAAGGCTCGGATTTGCTGCGCGCCGATATTCTCGCGTCGAACAATCAGCCGTCACTATGCTACATATATCGCGGCGGGCTTAAAGGGTTTGCGGCATCGGGTATTGATTACATCAACGCGCAGCGAAAAAGGCAAAGCATCGATTTGGGCGATGGCGCAGGCGCTGGCGCGAATGCAGAGTATGGGCGCATCGTGCCGGTGAGGGCCAGGAATAGAACTATGGTCGCCAGGCTTGAGGCTGGATCGATAGCGGTATTCCCGCCGCCCCACAGCTTCTTTTTTGCGAGGCAGTTGGAAATAAATTTAGGATTTGTCTATTACAAACAGAACAGGGATGGCTGCATTGCGCTCGGCGTGCGGCACAGCGAACAAAGCGAGTATTACGAGACGCTTTCCAGCAAACGCTCATGGGCGTGCTACAACGCGCCTCCGGGCACGGTGCAAAAGATGGCGGCGTTCTTTTATCTTTCAAGCGGCGATTTTGAGGCCAGCTATGCCGGCACAATGGCGTATACGCGCGGTGACTGCTTCAAGCGCCTCGACGGCTACAAAACGATGACAAACCATTTTCACATGGCATTCAGCGAAACATGGGCAAACGACAAAGCCGCACAGGGCGACAAATCCGCGCAGGGCGACAAATCCGTGCCCGCAGGCAAATCTGTGCCCGCAGGCAAAACCGCGCCCGGCGGCGAATCAACGCCCTGCGACAAATCCGCGCCCGGATGGATCAAGCTTTTCAAGGAAGCCGGGATTGACATAGTCTACCTCAACGATTTCCACGGAGGCGACGGGCATGAGAACGACAATGGGGAAGTCCGCATACAAGAGTTGAAAACATATTTTAACGCATGCAGGGCGCATTCGGACGGGTCGTTCCTTATTATACCCGGCGAAGAGCCGAACTGCCATATCGGCGGCCACTGGAACCTTTTGCTGCGAAAACCGGCGCTCTATTCCCGGACGCGCGGGGAGGCGCAGCCATTTGTCGAAATAACCGCCGATGGCAGCAAATATTACCACATGGGTTCGCCGGAGGACGTATATAATTTCCTGGAAGCCGAGGACGCTATCGCATTTTTGCCGCACCCGCGTACAAAGTCTTCGGAGGCATATCCCGACAGGTATAAAAATTCCAAGCTTTTTAAGAGCAAATATTTCATGGGCATGGGGTTCCGGTACATGCCAGCCGATCTGTCCTTTAAGCGGCTTGGCGACGGGCGCAACTTTTCGACGCTCGACGATATGAACAACTGGTCCGATCACGCGAAGTACATTATGGGCGAGGTGGACACGTACAAGAAGACGTATGAATACGACCTGTACGGGGATTTTAACATTAATTATGTGAAACTGCCCGACATGCCGACGGTGGACGACTGCTCTGATCTAGTGACTGCCATAAAAAACGGCGATATGTTTGTGACCACAGGCGAGGTGCTAATCAAAAAGTTTGTCGTAGAGGGCGGCAGCGTCGGTAGCATTGCAGTGGATCTGGAATGGACATTCCCGATGGATTTCTGCGAAGTTGTATATTCCGACGGCGAGTATATCGGGCACAATATTATCGATATGTCGGACAGGGCGCCTTTCGGGGAGGCAACAATCAACATCGGGTTCCCAGGTGGAATGAAATGGGTGCGGTTCACCGCATGGGACTGCGCCACGAACGGCGCGTTTACGCAACCCGTTTTTTTATAGGGTTTGGGCGAAAATAAAAGCTGAGTCAACTGCTTGGTTTACAGCAAACAACAAATGCTAAGCACAAGGCTAAGTTTATAGCCAGGGCTGAGGCTTTGCTTAGGTTATCAAACACATACCGTTCCTGTGCGTTGTGATAATTGGTTTTGTCACCAAGCGTGTTCGCGGGCATAGGCGTCGCGGAACACTAGGCGGGCCTCGTCGTCGCGCAGAGGGTTTGCGCCTTCTGTGCCGCGCCGCCGGGTGAAGTATATGAATGCGCCCTCGGCCGCCGCTTCCGGGCTTATTTCGCCTTGCATCGGGTCGTATACCCGGTAGGTATAACCGGACGGCGTGAGCTTGTTGGATATCATTTGATAAAAATTGCTCATCGCGGCCTTGCCCAGCGCGTAACCGTAGCCCTCGACGTCGCGCGACTCGTTGATGCTGGCATGTGCCGACGCTATGAAGCATAGCCGTTTTCCGGCGCCCGCGTCCAGAAGGTTGATGAACGCTTCGAGCGTGGCCAGTGGGCGCAGGACGTTCTTTTCGTAGAGGCTGCGGATGAGCCCCTCGTCCAGCCCGCTGCGTACGTTAAAAGTATCGTCGACACTCCGTTCATCGCTCAGCTCTACATATATATCTATCTTGCCGGCAGCCTTTTCAACGGTTGCCGCAGCCTGCGCCAGGTCGTCCGGTAGCGGGGTGACGCCAGCTATGCCCTGCCCGCCGATGGCGAAGACGCTGTAGCCCTCGCGCACAAAGGCTTCTGCGAGTTTCCGATCAAATTCTTTTTTTATGCATGTTATCAAAACGGCTTCCATTTCGCCCTCGCTTCCTTAATAAAGCAATACATCAATAATAAAGCAATACATCAATATTGTAACTAGAACGGCCATTCTTGTCCCAGAAAGTCGAACATGACAAGGCGCTGCTCGTCCCTAAGCGGCGTCTCGAAATATTTCGATGCGCGTTCGGCGGTAAAATCGGGGTCGTAGAGCGCCCTCTCCGAACGCGAGCCATCCTGCATGACGCGCTTCATCCAGCCGGGATGGAACAGCCGGAACGTATATCCCTGCGGGTACAGCAGGTTGTGCATCATCCGCACGCACATATTGAGCGAGCTTTTGCTCAGCGGGTAGGGGAAGCCGCCGTCGCGGCTCGTCTTCATCAGGTTGATGCACGACACCTCGGACGATACGAAGCACAGGCGTCGCATGGCGCCTTTGTCCAGCAGCGGCAAAAACAACTCGACCATGCGAGCCGCGCCGAGCGCGTTGACGGAGAAGCTTTTCCACACAGCCTCGAGATCCATAGGCGGCTCGTATAGGCTGCACGAAACCATGCCCATCAGGGCGGCGTTGGATATGAGCATGTCCAACGAGTCCGTCACTTGCAATACCATGTCGCGCGCAGCCTCTATGCACCCCCGGTCGCCGACGTCCAGCGGCAGGATGTGCAAATTGGCGTTCTGCTCGCGCAACTGCTCCAGCAGCGTATAGTCTTCCAAGAACTTACCCGCGAACACCGTATATCCGCGCGCAAGGAACTCCTTGCCAAGCGACAGCCCAAGCCCCCTGTCCGCCCCCGTAATTATAACGCTCCGCATATGATAACATCACATCCTTAGTTTATTTTCTTTAGGCTTGCATCCTATTGGATAATTATATTCCAACAAAAAATAACGGTCAACAAAACAAAACAACAAATCGCAAGCGGGGCGGGAGCAAGCCCCACCTCCCGCCGAACATACCGTACCGCAGAATTTTATATGCATACTAGGACATTCGTAGGGCGGGGGCTTGCCCTCGCCGAGCATTGCCTCGCTGCTTACTATGATTGTAACATAACACCCACCAATAAATGAATATTGACCCATTAAACATGGACACGCAGTCACACATTGATTCATTCCATATCCCACTGGATATGGCGCTCGGTTTGATATATGATCGTGCTTAGCTTACAAAATATTCCGGGAGGTGTTTAGTATGCGACTTAAAATAGGGGCGGCGCGTGAGCTTATTACGCCGGCGCTGGGCGGGCTTTTTGCAGGGTACGGTTCGGAGAAGCCCAGCACGGCTGTCCACGACGATTTGACGGCTACGGCGATTATATTTGAATGCGGCGGTACGCGGGCGATGCTGATCAGCGCTACCGTATGCCTTATCGGCAGTGAACTGTCCGAGAGGGTGCGCCGCGAGTGCGGCGCGGCTGCGGGCGTGCCGGTGCCCAATGTCATACTGGCATCCACGCATACCCATTCCGGCCCCGTGATGTCCGGCGACAAGGCAGGCGACTACTGCGAGGCTATCTTCGCCCCACGCTGCGCCGCCGCTGCCGCTGCGGCAAGTAAAAATCTGATACCGGTCACTATGGGCGTGGCGGCCACAAAGAGCCTCGTCGGCATTAATCGACGACAGCTCCTGCCGGACGACAAGGTGATCCTGGGGCAGAACCCGTGGGGAACATACGACCCTGAAATGACAGTCATTTCGTTCCGTGACGAATCGGGCGCCACAGTGGCAAACATCATCCATTGCAGCGCGCACTGCACTGCTGCAGGCATAAACACGGAGGTGACGCGCGACTGGGCCGGGGTCATGATTGATCGGCTGGAACAGGAGTCCGGCGCCATCACGGCGTTTTTCAACGGCGCACTGGGCGACGTGGCGCCGAGGATGGCCAACGGGGGCTCCACCGGAGACATACAACACGCCATGGAGGTCGGCGGCCTCGCGGGCATCGACGCCGTCCGCGCGTACAAGGACATCCGCGCCTGGCGCGACGAAGCCATGTCTATCGCGACCGGCGAGATTCGTATCCCTTACGAACCCATCATGCCGCTGGACGAAGCCAGGACAGCGCTCGCGGAGTACAGAGCCATGCCGGACGAGCGTTTCGTCATATCGGGCCGCAGGCGGCTGGAGCGCATCATAGAGCTGCACGAGTCAGGTGCAGCGGGCGACGCCGACTTTACGCACCCGCAGGTCATCGTTAACATAGGGCCGGTGGCGTTCGTGCCCATCCCGTTCGAGCCGTTCTCGGAAATATCGCTGCGGCTGCGCGCATACAGCCCCATAGGGCATACCCTGGCGATCGGGTGCGCCAACGGCAGCAACTCGTACCTGCCGACACAGGATCAACTGTGCAGGGGCGGCTACGAAGTCGAGCGTTTCATGTGGGGCGCCCCAAGGCAGCTCCCCGCCAACACCGACGCGCACATAGTCAACCAAAATCTGGCTATACTAAATAACATTAAACAACTGTAAAGTTCGCGGGCGAACACTGTTCGCCCCTACATGCAGAAGTGCATATTTAAAATATAGCTATATTTCGTATGTAAATGCTGTTAGACGTCACGAAAACCGATCTTACAATTGTTTTATTTCCTCGTGATTTTGGGGTCCAGGGGCTTGCCCCTGGTCGTAGCATGAATCGTAAATCATATATTAACCGCATATGATTTACGATTCATGTGGGGTCCAACGTCAACTTCGTTGACGGGGGTATCCGAAAACCCCCGGCACCTTTTTTGGTTCTTTTTTGGGTGGTCAAAAAAGAACACGTATTTTAGCGTTGCGTCAGTATCGCCCGTATTATCGCCGGGTCCATTTTCGGGACGCGCTCATATGTGTACAGCCCGTTCTGCTCCTGCTCGATGTCGGTCAACTGGGTGTAGCAAAGCGCGTGGATAGCCGGGTTTTGCTGCAGCGCCTCCGTCAAGCCCCGGAAACGCTCGATCATCTCGTCCAGGCTCGTGGGCCGCTGGCCGTAGCCCCACCCGTCAGGGTCGTCCTCGCTCCACCATATGCCGCCGTACTCGCTGATGAACGTGTACTGTTCCACGTCGTCCGAATGTTTGCACTCAATGGGGCCGAATGCGAGATTATCGTAATATTCTTTAAATTTAACCGGGTCTTGTTCATAGTCGTGCGTACAGAGGATGTCGGAGAGCCCCGCGACATGGTGATAGCCGGACGTGTCTATGACCGGTCGGGTGCGGTCGAGGGCGCGGGTCAGCGTGACCACGGCTGTCAGCAGCGCTTCGTCCTGCGTCTTCGGGGTCTCGTTGAACGGGCACCAGCCTACCAGCGCGGGATGGTTGTAGTCCCGCCGCACGGCCTCCCCCCACTCGGGCAGGATAGAGCGCCAGGCGCCGGGCAGCGACAGGTCCACGCCCCAATTGGGGTACTCGCCCCACACGATGTAGCCCATGCGGTCGCAGTGCGTTAGGAATCGCGGCTCGAATATCTTTTCGTGCAGACGCGCGCCGTTAAAGCCCATATCGAGCGACAACTGTATATCGCCCGACAGCGCCGCGTCGTCGGGCGCGGTGTACAAGCCGTCGGGATAGAAGCCCTGGTCGAGCACGAGGCGCTGGAACAGAGGCTTCCCATTAAGGAACAGGCAGCCGTTTTCCGCCGCGACCGAGCGCATGCCAAAATAGCTTTCCACTACGTCGCTCTCCAGGTTGAGCGTCAGGTCATACAGGTTGGGGCTGCCGATGTCCCACAGATGCAGGTCGTTCAGGCGCAGCATCAGAGAGGCGCGCCTGCCGCATACCCTCCCGGATACCGTGCCCTGTTCGGCGCCGCCGTAAGTCGCCCGGACGGTCAGCGTTTTCCCGTCCGCGTTTACGCAGTCGGCTTCCACGAGCAGCGCCGGCACATCCAGGCAGGGCGTGTAGCGCGCGTTGGCGATATATGCACTCGACACGTTCTCAAGCCAGACAGTTTGCCAAATCCCCGTCGTGCGCGTATACAGGCATCCGTACGAATGGTAGCGCGTGCTCTGCTTGCCGGTGGGCTGAACGGGGTCGCGGACGTCGTCCTCCGCGCATACGGTGATCACATTGTCGCCGTCCCTCAGCGCGCCTGTGGCGTCGAACGAAAAAGACGTATAGCCTCCCCGGTGCGTACCGATCGAAGCGCCATTCACCCAAACCTCCGTCTCGTAATCGCAGGCGCCTATGTGCAGCAATGTGCGGCGGCTGCCGGCGCGCCACCCGGAGGGCAGTGTAAATGTGCGGCGGTACCAAACGCACCGCATAAAATCGGTGTTGGCGACGCCGGACAGGTGGCTTTCGGGGCAAAACGGGACGGCAATCTCGCCGGCTAGCGGACCGTCCGCCCCTGGCAAGCCGCGCGCGCGCCCGCTCTGGCCATTGTCGGTTTCAAAAGACCATGTGCCGTTAAGGTTCAACCAGTCTGGGCGGACGAACTGCGGGCGGGGATATTCCGGACGTGGGATTTGCATATTTATTCCTCCATGCTAATGTTAATTATAGGCGATTGTAAAAGTCGCGGACGCACAATGTGCGTCCCTACATGTAGGTAGCAAATTTTGCACATATTAAAATAAAATGTTGTATGGGCGAACAGCATTCACTCGTACAATTCCAGCTTTTACAATCACCTAAATGTTAATTATCATGTACAAGTACATGAAATAACTTATGTTAATTATACCAAATTACATAGTCATTGATAGACCCTGTGATATAATAAAACCTGATTTAGCGAATTAGCGAACGTTTAATAAATCAATTACTGTTATTTTGGACAACGAATTCTTGGAGGTTTGGCATGGATACCAGGCTGATAGTAAGGGGCGATGATTTTGGCATATCGCACAGTTGCAATCTGGCGATAGAGGACTGTTTTATGAACGGCGTGCTCACCAGCGCGGCTATCATCGCGCCCGCGCCCTGGGCCGAGGAAGCGGCTGCGATGGCGCGCGCGCATCCGGAATGGTGCGTCGGCGCGCACCTGACGACCCTGGGCGAATGGCGCGGCTACCGCTGGCGCCCGGTGCTGCCCCATGACAAAGTGAAGACCATCGTCGACGAATACGGGTTTTTGCATCAAACGCCGGACGCGTTTTTCGCCGCTTCGGCTGGTGCCATCGACTACGATCAGCTCGAGCGCGAGTTCATGGCGCAGGCTGACCTTATATCAAACGGCTGGGGCGTCAAGCTGGGGTACGCCGACTACCACTACATCAACGGAAACAGGTACAACGCCCCGGAATACGGGGAAGTGCTGCGCAGGGTCGCCAAGGCATATGGCGTGCCGCTGTCAGGCTATGAGGGGGAGACCCGCTTCACCAGCATATACAACTCGGCGCCGGGCAAGAAACTGGATGTGTTCCTGGCGGCGCTGGATGCGCTCGAACCGGGGCTGTGGTTCTCCGTGCACCATCTGTTGCAAGACAATGCTGAAACCCAGGGGCTAAAATATTCCAACGTGGCCGATGAAAAGCCGGAAAGCACCGCTATACACCGCACGGCGGAGGCGGCTGTGTTGACGCACCCGGCAGTGGCCGAGCGCATTAAAGCGCTGGGGATTCAATTGATCAGCTACCGCGATATAGATATATAGGTTCTATTAGGATATGGGAGGGACGAGGTATGAATAAAATATCGATAGGCTGTGTCGGGCTTGGCGGGCGCGGGATGGGGCTGCTGCGCGACTGCCTGTTGCCACGGGGCGACGTGATTATCGCCGGGCTTTGCGACATGTATGAGGACAGGTGCGATGCAGCCAAACAGATGGTAAAGCAGGCGGGGCATCCCGGCCCGGCGGTCACCGACGATTACCGCAAGCTTTTGGATATGCCGGGCCTAGATGCCCTGATGGTGACCAGCGCATGGGAGTCCCATATTGAGATAGCCTGCGCGGCGATGCGGGCGGGCAAGTATGTGGCGGTAGAGGTCGGAGGGGCGTATTCAATTGACGACTGCTGGCGGCTGGTCCGAACGCACGAGGAAACGGGCGCCCAGTGCATGCTGCTGGAGAACTGCTGTTACGGGCGCAACGAGTTGATGATCCAGAACATGGCCCGGCAGGGGGTGTTCGGTGAAATCGTGCATTGTCAGGGCGGGTACCACCACAACCTCCGCAAGCAAATCGCCTATGGTCTCGAGAACCGGCATTACCGGTACAGGAACTATCTTAGCCGAAACTGCGAGAACTACCCCACGCACGAATTGGGCCCAATCGCGCAGTTGCTGATGATAAACCGGGGGAACAGGATGCTGATGCTCAACTCCATCGCGTCCAAAGCGTCCGGCATGCGGGCGTTCATACGCGGCGAGCGAGAGGAAGGCGGCGGCAATGGTGGAAGTGCGGGCGGAAGTGCGGGCGACTTGAATTTCGCCCAGGGCGACGTCGTCACGACCATCATCAAATGCGCAGGCGGGGAGACCATCGCGCTCACGCTGGATACCACATTGCCGCGGGCATACTCGCGCGGCTATCAGGTCCATGGCACAAAGGGCATGTTCATGGAAGACAACATGAGCATTTTCATAGACAAAAAGGATAACGAGTACGATTTTGAATGGCACAAGCGATGGGGCAATGTCGAAGAGTACAGGCAGCAATACGAGCACCCGGTCTGGCAGGAATATTTAAGGGGCGACATAAAGGGCGGGCACGAGGGCATCGACTGGCTGGTCATATCCGATTTCATCGACGCCGTGAAAGCGAGCGCAGCCGTACCGATTAATGTGTATGACATGGCGGCCTGGATGAGCATCTCTTGCCTGTCTGAGGACTCCATCGCAATGGGCGGGGCGCCTGTCCCCATACCGGACTTCACCAACGGCAAATGGATTGGCGGCTATGCGTAATATGGGTATATATAATATACACAATAGCGCATAATTAACGGAGGGCACAGCCATGTCGGGCCATTCATTTGACGCGGGGCGCACGCCATTGATATCCCAGGGCAACTACTACATGCCGGGCTTCGATTCCGACTATGAGGAGCGGATGCTGTTCCGCTACAGGGACGGCCTTAAAGAACAGCTAAAAACGTTGCAAGAGGACGAAGATTCCCCGTACAGGGAGCGCATGAAGGACATCGAGAAAAACTTGAATACGTTGATTTTGTTCACCGAGAGGCAAATATACGAAAAACAGGTTTTAAAAGACAAGATGCGCGAGCAAAGGAAAGAGGCGTACATGCGCGCGGCGAACCCCGCCGAAGCCGCCAGGATGGAGGAACGCAAAAATTTCCGCCACATCGCTTCGCTCAACAGGCAATTGACCATTATGGAGAGGCTGGCAGCATCGGCAAAAACAAACACAAAAGCAACCGACTCCGCCAAATACGACATGCTGCGCCGCGCCTTCGAAATATCGGTCGAAATAAAGCATATGATGTATTAAATGATGAACACTTCAGATTATTTCAAATTCATTTCTATCGAATTCGATCAATCCGTCGCTGCGCATTTTTGACAGTTCGGACGACATTGCGCTGCGGTCGACGCACAGGTAATGCGCCAGCTCCTCGCGATTGAATGGAATGGTGAATTTATTCGCCGCGCCCCGCTGCGCGTCCAAATACGCGAGCAGTTTTTCCCTGGTCGTGCGCTTTGACAGTATATCGATCCGCTGGCTGAGCTGCAGGCTTTTTTCGGCGATCAGCTTTAGCATGTTTTCGATCATTTTTGTGTGATACGGGCAAACGGCGGTACATAATGTTGTGATTTTTTTGTAGTTTATGAACATTATTTCGGTTTTGTCCGCAGCCTGTATTGTGACGGGGCTGCTGTCCACGCCCGCGCAGGCGAACACCTCGCCGAAAATTTCGGCGGCGCCCAGCTCGTTGAGCAGCATGATCCGCCCGTCGGCGTCCTCTTTTATTATTTTTACGCTGCCGGACAACACCAGCCCAACGGTTTTTACCGCACCGCCCGCCAAAATTATGATGTCGTCCTTTTCGTAACGCGCCACTTTTGCCGAAAGGCATGCAATTATCTTCTCAAAATCGGCATATGCGAAGCCTTCGAACAACAAATTTCCTTTTAGTGTTTCATAAATTATTTTCATATCAATAATTATATTTGTTGTATTTGCAACGGAAATATTTCGTTTATCATAGTATGATGTAACCATTAAGTCAAGACAAAGAGGTGATTAGCATGATTAAAAATGCAAATAATTCATTCCGCGCGGCGCAAACGGGCGCATCCGGCGGCAGTGGCGCGATCGGCGGCGGCGGCGCTTCCGGCGGAACCGACGCGACCAGCAGCAGCGGCGCCCCAGCTACCATGTTTTGCTTCCAGTGCGAGCAGACAGCCAAAGGCACGGCATGCACGGTCGGCGGCGTTTGCGGGAAAAAAGCCGACACCGCCAATCTGCAGGACGCCCTGACCGGGGAGCTGATTGGGCTTGCCATGGCTATGCGCGGCGCGACGGGCGCACCGGGCGCGGCGGGCGCGGCGGATGCAGCAGACGGAACGGGTGTGGCGGACGCAGCAAGCTCAACGCCCGGCGCCATTCCCGAGGGCGCCGCCAAAATAGTTATAGACAGCCTGTTTGCCACCGTGACCAATGTCAGCTTCAACAATTACACATTGATGGCGCAGATAAAAGACATTGCGCGCGAGAGGGAACGCACGGCTACCGGCAGCAACGGCGCCTTCGACATGGCGGGGCTTTGGGGCGCAGACGAAGACGTCAGGTCCTTAAAGTCGCTCATATTATTTGGCCTGCGCGGCATGGCGGCGTATGCGCATCATGCACGCGTACTGGGCAAAGCCGACGACGTAGTGGATAGCTTTTTTATTAAAGGGCTGTCCGCGCTCGGCGAAGAAAAAACGGCGGACGAGCTGCTCGCGCTAGTCATGGAGCTTGGCCAAACCAACCTCAAATGCATGGAGCTGCTCGACGCGGCCAACACCGGGGCTTTTGGCGACCCCATGCCCACGAAGGTCACCAGCGTCATCGAGCCCGGCCCGTTTATCGTCGTTTCCGGACACGATCTGCGCGACTTAAAACTGCTGTTGGAAGCGACGCAAGGCAAGGGCGTCAACATTTATACGCATAGCGAAATGCTGCCCGCCCACGGCTACCCGGAACTAAAGAAATTTGCGCACCTGAAGGGCAATTTCGGTACGGCCTGGCAGAACCAGCAAAATGAATTTGATAAAATCCCGGCGCCTGTCCTGTTTACGACAAACTGCCTGATGCCTGTAAAGCCAAACTATGCCGACAGGGTCTTTACGACTTCGGTCGTCGCGTATCCGGGCATTGCGCACATCGGGGAGGACAAGGATTTTTCGCCGCTGATAGATAAGGCGCATGAGCTTGGCGGTTACAAAGAGCAGACTATTATGAAGGGGATCAACGGGGGCGACACGCTGACCGTGGGTTTCGCAAAAAACACGGTGCTGTCCGTCGCGGGCACGGTCATAGACGCCGTCAAAGCGGGGGCCATAAAGCACTTCTTCCTCGTCGGCGGCTGCGACGGGGCCAGGCCTGGCAGGAACTACTACACGGAGTTTGTGAGGCAGTCTCCCAAGGATACTGTCATACTCACGCTAGCTTGCGGCAAATACCGCTTTAACGACATGGACGCCGGCGAAATCGGCGGCTTGCCCCGCATCATGGACATGGGGCAGTGCAACGACGCGTACAGCGCGATTAAAGTGGCGTCCGCCCTGGCCGAGGCATTTGAATGCAACATAAACGAGCTGCCGCTGACGCTGGTGCTCTCATGGTACGAGCAAAAAGCCGTATGCATCCTGCTGACGCTACTGGCGCTCGGCATTAAAAACATTTATATAGGCCCGAGCCTGCCCGCGTTCATTTCGCCCAATATCCTGAACGTTATTGTAGAAAAATTTAACCTCACGCCGATCTCCACCCCGGAAGCCGACCTTAAAAAAATATTGGGATGATTTAAAGGGAGCGGGACGACGAGGGCGGTAGGCGGGACGACAAGAGGGCGGGCGGGACGACGAGGGTGGCAGGCGGGACACTGTCCTCGGCATCCCCTACGAAAATGAATAGGCTATTGTAGGGACGACCGCCCCGGTCGTCCGCCTGCCAGATCCGGTCGTCCGCTTGCCAGATCTGGTCGTCCGCCTGCCAGATCCGGTCGCCTACCCTACGCCCATTGTATGCGCCTGTACAAATGTGTCAAAACACATGTTTATAAATATTTCACCAGCATTTCCTGCACTTTGCTCAACTCCAGCGGCTTACCGATGTGGTCATTCATGCCTGCGGCTTTGCATTTTGCTATATCCTCGCTGAAGACGTTAGCGGTCATCGCCACTATAGGTATGGTTTTTGCCCTTGGCGCGTCGAGCGCACGGATTTGGCGCGTCGCTTCGTAGCCGTCCGTTTCCGGCATTTGGATATCCATTATTATCAGATCGTATTTATCCGGTGCGCCGGCAAACATGCTGACGGCCTCTGCGCCGTTGATTGCATAGTCGATGCTTATCTGCGTCGGCTCCAGCAGCGCCGCCACTATTTCGCGGTTTATCTCCACATCCTCCGCCAACAGTACGGAGCAGTCCGCAAACGCGCCCGATATGTCTCTCTTCTGCTCGTCCGGCAAATCCTGGCCGACGTCGATCGAATCGCAAATAGACTGGATGATGGCCGACGGCAGCAACGGTTTGGATAGAAAATCATCCACGCCCGCTCCCCTCGCCTCATCCTCCATTTCGCTCCATTCGGCGTCCAGCAGCATAATAACCGTGGAACTGCCGTAGCTGTCGATGCCCTTTATAAAGCCAGTCAGCTCCCGGGCGTCGAAATCCGGCAAATCCCAGTCAATAAAATAGACGGAATAGGCTATTTCATCTTCTACCAGGTTCAGCGCGCCCTCGCCGCTGGCGGCCACGTCGCAGATTATGTTGTATTCCCGGGTGGTCTTTTGGAAGTACGCCAATATTTCCGGGTCGTCGTCAATGACCAATATGCGCATGCCGCCCAAGTCCTCGTCCGTCGCACATGGCTTTTGCCTCGCTTCTGCGCCCCGCATGGCCTGGACATTTATGGTGAAGATGGAGCCCACGCCCTGTTCGGAAACGAGGCCGATGCCGCCGCCCATCATCTCCACAATGTTTTTGGATATCGACAGGCCCAGCCCCGAGCCGCCGTAAACGCGCGCCGTATTGCTGTCGGCCTGCTGAAATGCGTCAAATAATGTCACCTGCTGTTCTGGGCTCACGCCGATGCCCGTGTCGGACACCTCGATTTGTATGTCGCATGTGCCATCGGCGCCCTCACCGGCGAGGCGGGCGTCCAAAGATATGGCGCCTTCTTCCGGGGTGAATTTTACCGCGTTGCCCAGCAAATTGGTTATTACCTGTGCGAGCCGCTGCTCGTCCCCGATAATGTTTTTTGGGATGGCGCTGTCAATATGTACCATCAATTTTTGCTTTTTATAAACGGCCCGTAAATTTATGATATTTATGACCCGCTGGATCATCTTTTCAAAAACGTATTCCGTCGGCGACAGCTCAAACTTGCCCGATTCGATTTTCGACATGTCCAATATGTCGTTGATTACGCCGAGGAGGTGCTTGGACGCGTCGTCTATTTTTTTAAACGCGTAATCCTTGCGCTGCGTGTCGGACGTTGATTTTCCAATGGCCGTCATGCCAATGATGGCGTTCATCGGCGTGCGGATCTCATGGCTCATGTTGGCCAAAAAATCGCTTTTAGCGCGGTTCGCGGCTTCCGCTTCTGTTTGCTGTTTTAGCAACTGTTCCATTTTCGTCGTGTTCTGGATTATTTCGATATAGCCCGTGATATCGCCATGCTGGTTGGTGAGTATCTCCGCGTCGACCTGGAATGACTCGTTCTCATGTATAAAACGCGTCTGCTTCTGCCCCTTCCTCGCGCAGACAATGGCGCAGTTTTCCGTGTTGCATATGTTGAAATTGCAACTGCTGCAGGGAAGGCCTATGATGTCGTTGCGCTTTAAGTTGAGGAACTTTTCCGCCGCCGCGTTGATGAACGTCCAGTTGGCCCTTTCGTCCTGAACGGAGATGAGGAACGGGATGGAGTCGAGTATGGAGGCGTACCAATATGCCATTTCTTCGAACTTTATCGATTCGCTGCGTATTTTCTTCAGCATAACCTGGCGTTCTGTTAAAATGCTGTCCAGCTTCGCCGTCAATGTGTTGAACCATTTGGCCAGCTCGCCGATTTCGTCTTTTTGGCGCGAGGGAATCTGCTCGGTCAGGTCCGCGCGGTCCTCCGCTATGTCGCGGATTTTTGAGACAATCATGTTCAGGGGGTTCTTTACAAGCTTGCGCAGCCGCAGCAGCAGCGCGAACGTGGGCGCGACGGCCGCGCAGCCCAACACGAACGCCAGGATAATCGCGGCTGTGTCCGCCAACGCTGTTATGTCTTTTACATTCAGCGTGCAGATCAGGATGCCCACCTGGTCGCCCCTGTAGTCGTCAAGCGGGTGCATACCGATGACCACGTCGCCGAAGTCTTTGTATACGACGCCGTCATTGGCTTCGGCCAGCAGCTCCGCTGTAATAAGACTGTCCAGATCGCTATCGCTTATGCCGACGACCTGTACGTAGTCCCCCTTCAGTGGATAGGCGACCTGATCCTGCAGCTCCAGCGAGTAATCGAGCAGGTTGCTGTTGGCGTACAGGGCTACGTATATCTTGTTTTCCTCTGTTGCCGCGTGTATGATGGGGTCGAATTCCTGCAGTACCTCCGCCGAGCCCAACTGCCGCCCGTCCTCAGCGAAGACGGGGATCACGCCCCGGATGGCAAAGCCGCCGCTGCCGGACTCGATGCCCAGGGCCTGCTTTCCGCTGCTGTTCACGTCTATAACTGTGGGGCGGAACGCGCGTAGATCGTCCGAGATGTCGACCCATTCCCCGTCGACAATCGTCTGTTTGTCCCGCCACAGCCGGACAAGGCTGCGCCCATTAGGCAAATGGAAATGTAACTGGAGCCTCATCCCTGTCACTTGGTTGTGACTGTCCATTATGGATGCGAGCTCTTTGCGCAGCAGCTCGCGCGCCTCCTGCGACTGCGGCGAGTATGGGTCGTCTATATCGCCGCTTAGCGCAATTTCGTAGGCCTCCATCACAACCGGAAGGCGGACGAACATGGACGTTTCGTGGATGGATTTTTGCGCCCCGCTGTCGATTTCGCGCTCTATCGACTGTATGCGGTGCCCGATGACGTCCATTACGTACTGCTCGCGCATATCTACAAACGATGAGTTGATGACAAGAAAGCTGATAAGCCCCAGGATGATGACTATGATTATCTGTGGAATCGCCAATTTCCAAACAAGCTTCAAAATATCCGCCTCCCAGCCCGCCCCGAACCGCCTATGCCGCCCGGGATCGCCCCGAACCGCCCCGATCCGCGTCGATCTGCCCCGAACCGCCCGTGCCGCCTGTAAACTCGCGTGGAGTCCCCACAAAAAAATAGTTACCCATTATACACCGCTCTTAACGCAGCCTGCCATTTTGTGTTAAATGTGATAAAAGTGATAAATGTGATAAAATCGAACCCGGACGCTCAACAAAGCAATGATATCGCATGATGGCGCAACGCCAATACAGAAATTAGGATGATGCCATGGAGAAAGGCTCTGCGTTATTAATACGCAAAGCTAGGGACTAGGCTCTTTATTTCTCTTTTTTATATTCATTCAAAATCTTCGCACTGCGACCAATTCATCTTCAGCATTCCATTATTATTCATCGCAACGCCGACATAAACCATACGGTCGCCGACTTTTCTCGATATATAGTGTTCGAGCATCGCAGTGAAAGTTTTTGTGTATTCGCGATTCAATAATTCATTTTCGCTGACCCAAGATAATTCGCCCTCGTCTGTCTGTATAACCTCTGTCTGTGTAGTTTCGCCAAAATATATGTAGCTCTGGCGAATCTCATCTTTGCTTCTGCGCGTTATGATGTAACGTAAATCCAAAAACTTAATTTGGTCTTTATGAATACCGGTTTCTTCTTCGATTTCACGATAGCATGCAGATAACGGGTCGTTTATTTCATTTGCCTCCATATGTCCGCCTACGCCGCTCCATACGCCGGGAGCGATGCTCCTATTATCAGCGCGGCGCAAAAGCAGATATTTACCATTGTTCCACAAAAAAGCGGCGACTCCGTTCCGCAGTATTATCATGAGCTATTTACCTCGTTTTAATTCTGTCGTATCTCAAACAGTTCCCATGCATTTTTATTAATCTTCAATATTTTTTATGATAATTGCGATGTCTTCACATATTTTATGTATGCCCATTTTTATGATTATATTAAATACACTTAAAGTAAAAAAGAATATTATCCATGCATGAATTGTTTTAAATTCATAAATTCCATATATTAATCCGAAATACCATTGATGAATGGAAGGATGAGCACTTACAATAATGAGAATTATTGTAATAACCAGATTAACAAATATAAAAATATTGAGTAATCTGCAATATAATCCACAATTAACAAATAAATAATGACCTTTTCTCATCGTTGATTTACCCCAATACATTTTTTAGATTATTTGTAATTGACTGCGCTGTATAAAACCATATTAAAATCATGTCCGCAAATATGATCCGGTAAACGTGCTGGGCATCTGCTATACATTCATCGGACCCCTGTGCATATTTTATTGAACTTGCATTAATTATATACTTTATATATATTAAATGACATGCGAAATTCAAATGAAAGCAGGATGAATGTGTATGTTTACAATCGGGAACGAGCCGGTAAAGGTGTGCCTTGGCGCTATATCGGAAAATACGCTGCGGGTTTCAATATTGCCTGTAGGGGAGTCTGTCGCGGAAGTATTTTCGGCTATCGATTTAGATGAACGCGATTGGGACATGCCTTCTATCTCGCTGACCGGCGCCGAGGGCGCGTCGCCATATATGATTGGCTGCACGGGCGATAATCCGGATTCTGGATTTTTTGAGGTCGATATAGACGGCAATGATTTTTCAATTAATATATCTAAAGATGGCAGGCATGTAAGTACCTTGAGTATTTGCGAAACGACAGGCGCCATATACTTCCCATCGGGCAATGGCGAACTATACGGACTGGGTCATGGGTTTGCCAGGCATTTTAACAGAAAAGGCGAAATATACGACTTGCAAACAAACGGCCAGGTGCGCGGCATTGTGGAGAATTATTCGGCGACGTCGCCAACGCCGTTGGTCATTAGCACAGAAGGCTGGGCGCTGTTTTTTCACCAGCCGTGGAGAGGCGTGCTTGATCTTCGGGGCGATGTTTGCTCTTTTGAAAAAAAACCTATGGAACCGATTGCTTACGCGGACATCTTCGTTATTGACGCAATAAACCCCGAGGATGCCGCAAAAGAGTATTACAGATTTTCCGGCATACCGCCATTGCCGCCTAAATACGCTTTCGGGTATCAGCAGAGCTACAGGACGCTTGTCCACAACGATGTCAACTATGTGATGAAAACCGCCCGCTATATGAGGGACAATGATATCCCCTGTGATATGCTGATATATCTGGGGACAGGGTATTGCCAATATGGCTGGAATGTGGAAAACGGGGTTTTTGACTGGAATCGGGATTCATTTCCCGAGCCCGTGGATATGACGCGCGAACTCCACGATATGAATTATAAGCTATGTCTGCACATCACAAAGTGCCACACCGGCTTGCATGGGAAAATAAGCGATACGGCGGCGAGTCCGCTCGATTACGACCATGCCAAAAATTATTGGGCAAAGCATGCCAAGCTTTACGCTCAAGCGAAAAACGAATGCTGGTGGCCTGACGACGCCGACGAAGTCGATATGCGGGCGCGGCTGACCCGCTGGAGGATGTATTATGAGGGCAGCCTGAGCCTCAATCCCGATGTAAGGCCGTTTCAAATGCAACGAAACACATTCCCCGGCGCAAACAAATGGGGTGGCGCAATCTGGTCGGGCGACATACTATCAGAATGGGAGACGCTAAAGAATCAAGTGCCGATCGGCCTAAACGCCTCCCTCAGTTCCACCCCATATTGGGGAACTGATACAGGCGGGTTTTTTTCCAGCAATGAGTTTGACGGGGAATTATTTATCCGTTGGTTCCAGTTCTCCACATTTACGCCATTTTTGCGATGCCATGGCAGGCCGTCGTTTTTGCACAACCTTTGGGGCTGGACGATGTTCGGCTCGCCGGATGAAATCCCCCTCGAGGCGGCCCCGGGAGTGCCCCGCAGCGCAGCGCCCGCCGCCGGCGCGCTTCCGGACGATCGCGTGGCGCCCATATGTAAAAAATACATTCAAAAAAGGTATGAGCTGCTGCCATATATATATAATTTGGCGCATGAAACCCGCTCAGGGATTCCGATTATGCGGCCGATGTGGTATAAATACCCGGGCGACGAAACCGCGCGCGGATTGGGGGATCAATATTTATTTGGCGACAGTTTGATTGTCGCTCCCATAACGGCAAAAGGCGCCAAAAAATGGGATGTATATCTGCCTGAGGGCGATTACTATTGTTTCCGGACGGGAGATAAAATTAAAGGCGGCGGCTATATAGAGGTAGATGCGGCACTAGGCGACATTCCTGTATATGTACCTGCGGGAGGCTTGATCGCGAAAACCGTCCCAATGCAATTTGTGGGTACGGAAAAAAATGGCGAATTTGATCCCTTGATAATCGAGATATACCCGGGCAATGACGGCAGTTATGCTTTATATGAAGATGATGGCATCAGCCTTGGCTATCTCAGGGACGAATATACGATAACCCGGTTTGCTTGGGACGACAAAAAGCGCGTGTTCAGTGCCGATGGTAAATCATCGATGTTCCCGGGCAGGGCAAGGGATATTATAGTCAAAATAATATCTGATTCAGATGAATATATATTGACAGTAAATTATTAACGGCGCATTGCCGGTCGATGGATCGGATGCTCCTACTATATCACGGGAAGTATGCGTTTTTATTATTCTTCTTTGATTTTCAAAAAGCCGCCGGTGCCCCATTGGTTGACTTCGAGTATGTTTATGTACAGCTTGGATTCATCCATTCCAAGTACGCGCGACATCATTTCGGCTGTGCGGGCGACGAAGGACTTGCGCGACTCCTCGGCGATTTTGCCTAGTACGCGCATTTCCAAAAAAGCCATCTTCACCGCGCCTTCGCCGGCCAGGTACATGCTGCGGCCATCGCCAAAGTCGACCATGAGGCCTTTTTCGGTTTTCCCGATGACCTCTATTATGCGGCCGAGTTCTGCTTTTATGTCGAGCCTCTGTGCGTCCGTCATTTTTTGCGATGCGTGAATTGATATATATGGCATGGTTAAACTCCTTTTAAATTTATAGTCTGTGTGATTGGCAAAGGCGCGGGCGAACACTGTTCGCCCCTACATACTGCTGCTGTGTGCGGCATTGGCGGCGTCAGCCTTTTATGGCGCCGGTGGCTATGCCTTCGACGATGTTTTTTTGCAGCGCGAAGTAAAACAGTATCAGCGGGGTCATGGCCATCAGGTAGGCAGCGAACACCAAATGCCAGCGCGTCGTCGCCTCGCCCCGGAATATGTACTGCGCGAGCGTGAGCGTGTAGTTCCTGCTGGACTGGAGGACCAGCAGGGGCAGCAGAAAATCGTTCCATATGCTAAGGCTGTTAAGTATCGCCAGCGTCGACACAACGGGTTTTAGCATCGGGAAATAGATGCTCCAGTACATCCTCAGCGGGCGGCAGCCGTCCATGAAAGCGGACTCGGCTATCTCCTCCGGTATGGTCCTGATAAAGCCCATGAAGAGGAACACGGCAAAAGCTACGCCCCTGCCCACATAGAACAGCGATATCCCCAAGATGGAATTCATCAGCGACAGGTCTTTCATCAGCTTGACTGTGGGGCTGAGCGCGAGGTAGAAGGGGACCATAAGCCCCGCTATGCAGAAATAGTAGACGGCGTTGGAAATATTTTTGTTCATGCGCGAAATGGCGAAGGTGCCCATACCGGTGACGGCCAGCACCATCGACACGCTAAAGCCGGTGATGAACAGCGAGTTGCCGAGCGCCCTCGGGAAGTTCGTCTGCTGCCAGGCTGTGATAAAATTGTTGATTTCGATGGACCTGGGGATCGCCAGCGGGTTCATCAGCGCCTGCGCGGGGGACTTGAGCGCCAAGGTGATGACTGTGTAAAACGGGAATAGGTACAGCAAGGCGAATGCAATCATGAACAGCTCGAACAGGCCGAGCCGCAGCTTCTTCGTCAATAGGCTGCCGGGCGACATTTTTTTCGCCGATAATAGTTCGCTAGACGACATTTTCTTCCCTCCTGCGCAGCACGACCAGCCCCACATACGAGAGCACGCATATAATAAAGAACAGGACGACGCCCATTGCGGTGCCGTACGCGGCGCGGTAGAACTCGAAGCTTTCCCTGTAGATGGTCAGCGAAATCAGCTCGCTGGAGTTGCCCGGGCCGCCCAGCGTCAGGCCGTACATCAAGTCGAACTGCTTGAACGCGCCTTCCATCACGAGCACAATATTGATAGTGAACCCCGGGGCAATCAGCGGGAACGTAATGTATCGGAATTTGCGCCACCCCGTCGCGCCGTCAACTGTGGCGGCCTCGTTCACTTCGATGGATATCGCCTGCAGCGCCGCCAGGTATATGATCATAGTATGGCCCACGCTCCGCCACACGCTCACCACCACGCCGGCCAACAGGGATGTGCGGGGGTTGCCCAGCACATTGTGGTGCAGCGTCTGCCACCCGATAATGCCGCCCAGCCGTGTCAGCGGCTCGGTGAATATGTAGCTCCAGATGTAGCCCACGATGAGGGGGCTCAGCACGACGGGTATGAATATGAGCGTCCGCAGGAGGTTCCGCGATTTAATGCGCGTGTTGAGGCCGATGGCCAGCGAAAGGGCGAATATATTTTGGACGATCGTCACAAAGAAGGCGTACACGCAGGTGTTGCGCAAGGGGATCAGCACGACGGGGTCTTTAAACAGCGTAATGAAGTTCTGTAGCCCGATGATGTCGTAGACCGGGTTGATGCCGTTCCAGTTGGTGATGCTGTAATAAAACCCGCCCAGCACCGGGTATGCCGTAAATATAATATAGACGGCGAGCATGGGAAGCATCATTGCCACATATTGCGCGCGGTCAATCCCGGAATAAAAGCCTTTACTTTTTTTCATATGAATGCCACACGCTCCTACATATTGGATTTAATATTGGATTTAATATATAGCCGTATTTATGTTATTTATGTTTCCGGCGGTTAGCGAATTTCACGAAAATTGCCTTTTACAATCGCCCGATATGTATATGCATATCAGAAAAAGGGGATCGGGCGCGTCCCCTTCTTCTGATATGTGGTTTGATCGCTTTATGATTGATCGCCTATACGATTGCCCTGTTGCGGCGCTTTAGCTTCCTTTAGCTTCCGGTGGTCAGCTCGCGAATGTCCATGTAGTCGTCGATGAAGTCGGGGTTGGCCTCCAGCATGCGCTGGTGATCGGCGTCCAGCCCGTCCATAGCGCCGTCCACATCCACGGTGCCGGCCATCCACTCCTGCACATGCGTTTTCATGATCTCTTTGAGCCCGGGGACCCAGTCGCGGGCGAAGAACCCGGTGTATTTGCCTTCCTCCAGCAGCGGAAACATGTTGACGATGGACGGGTCGAGCGATGTGTCCGGCGTCCCCCTCACTGCAGAGACAATATTCAAAGAGGCCGCGTAAGGCGCCCCGTTTTCCGGCGTGAAGAACAGCTTGTACAGCTCGATGGCCTGTTCGGGGTATTTCGTCTTGGACCATATGGACGTAGCGTGGTCAAAATTGGCTATCGTCGCGTACTGCTCCTCGGTCTCATAGACGGGGTAGGGGATGTAGAGGAGCTTGCCGTCGAGATCGGGGTTCATGTCCACTATGCGGTTGATGACGGCAGCGCCTGCCTGGATGTACACGCCCTCGCCCCGGGCAAAGCGGGTGTATGCATTGTCGGGGTCGAGGCCGAGCGAGTCGGGGCTGGCGTAGTCTAAGTACTTGCCGTACAGTTCGAACATCCCGCGCCACTCAGGCCCGTTGAATGTCTTGTCCCCGGTCAGCACTTCGTAGTAATAGTCCGCGTTCGAGCTGACCACTATCTGCGGGAAGTAGCAGAAGATGAACCCGGTGGCGCCCGAGCCGTCCTTGGCCGGGACTATCAGCGGGTATTGGACGCCCCCTTCGCGGATGGTGTCCATGTCGCTCACGAACTGGTCGATGGTCTTGGGGATGCCGGTGACGCCCATGCTCTCGGCGAGCTCGGTGTTGTATATCAGGCCCCAGATGGACTGGACCAGGGGGTACGCGTACTCCCTGCCCTTGAATACGTGTGACGGTACATCAAACGGCTTGACCAGCTCGCGCACGCCGATGTCCGTGACGTCCATCAAATGCCCGCCGCGAGCGTATGCCGTGATTTGCGTGCCCCATTGGTATGTGAATATGTCCGGCGCGTCGTTGGCGGCCAGCTTGGACGCCATGGCCGCGTTGTAGCCTGCCACGCCGCCCGGGAGGATGGTGATTTCCATTGTCACATTGGGATAGAGTTCGTTGATCTGCCCCGCGATGTCGTTCAGCACTTTCATCGCCTCGGTCTGGCCTGTCGCGTAGCGCAGCGTGATGGGGCCGTCTGCGGGCGCGGCGGCCGTCGTCGCCTCAGCGGTGGTGGCGGCGGCAGTCGTGGCGGCCGCGGTGGTCGCGGCGGCGGTGGTTGCGGCCGCAGCAGCCTGCGTCGTGGCCGCGGCTGCCGGTCCGCCCGCGCCGCCGCCCGCGCCGCAGGCGGCAGCCATGGACACGAGCAAAGCTATGCTAATGAGTAATAATATAGTACGTTTCATCAAAAATCCCTCCTTAAAATCCATGGTTAATTGTGCAAAATATCTCTACTACTGCCTAATTATATGCATAGGGGGGCAATAAATAAATGGAATGAATTTTATATTACGGGCGTAAGGATGCGCTTTCGCGGCAGAAGTGGCACATTATTGCTCAAAAATGTGGATTATTATTGGAATTGTTTGTCCTTTCTTTTTCGACATATTCCCTTGGAGATATGCCCGTCAGTTTTTTGAACACCCGGCTAAAATAATGCTGATCGTTAAACCCGGTCATTTCGGCGACAGTCTTGATTTTGTATGAGCCGGTCTTCAGCAGCGATTTGGCATTTTCCAGGCGGATATTTTGCAAATAGTCCAAAAAATTGATCCCGAATATGTCTTTGAACAAAAAACTCAGGTACGCAGGGGTGATGTAGTGGCTTTCCGCGAGCTGCTCAAGCGATATGTTTTCATCATAGTGGTTGTTCAAATAGTCCTGCACGCGGTTGGCTATGTGCGTCTTGGCGTTTTCTTCCTGCAAGAATGTCACGTTGATGCGCGAGAGATAGAGCTCCTTAACGGCATTTATCATGCCCCGCGCCGATGAATAGCGCCACAGCGGCTTGGGGGGCGACGCATAGGCGCTGCCTGTGTCTTCCGCGAAGCCCAGCAGCGTGCCATACAGCAAATCAAGGCTGGCATACGATATGTTCATGGACGATATCTCGTCGCTGATCTGCCCCAGTACCTCCGATAGCTCCCTGTACCGCCCGCGTTCCAGGGCGTGGCGCAGCCGCACCATCAACTGGCGGTTGATCTTATATTCGTCGCGGAAGCGGGCAGCCATCTCCGTGCGGATGATCCGCTCTTCCGGCAGAAATATGCGGTAGCGCATATTGGATTTCGCTCGCTCGTATGCAGGGCCGAGCGGCATGGCGGCGCCTTCCAGGCCGCAGGTGGCTTCGAATGAGCCGCGCCCGGCCAGCTCGTCTATCAAGTCGCCGGCGATTTTTTGCAACTTGGGCATCCACTTGGCGCCTGTCGCGGGCGGGAAGCAGAAAACAGCGGTATATTCCATCGGCTCGCCCTTGAAGAAGAACATATCTTCCCCGAATGCGAACCCGGCTGCGCACCTCATAACAAGCGAGAGCATGTCGCTGAGCGAAATATTGTTTTTCTCGCCGGTATAAATATGGCAAAAACCGAAAAACGACGCCGGGGTCGCAGATTTCATCAAATGCCTGATGGTGTTCGGCGCAAGGCCCGCAGCCGGGTTTTCACTGTTTTCGTAAACGGCCTCCCTCATGCTCACCATGCGGATTTCCGCCGACGGATCGTTTTTCATGCGCTCGATGCAGTTTTTTACGGCGTTGCACAGCCCGACGTTGTCGATGGGTTTTAACAGGTAGCTGACAACGCCCTCCTGTATGGCTTTTACCGCATAATCAAACTCGCTGTGCCCGCTGACTATGATTTTTTGCATTTGGGGGTATCTCAGAGACAAAAGGCTGCACAGCGTCAGCCCGTCGATGCCGCTCATCCTGATGTCGCATATGGCGATGTCGGCGCTTGTGCCCTCCAGCAGCGCGAGGGCATCCTCGCTGCTGGCGCAGTCGTAGATATTGTCAATCGGCAAGCCGCTGCGCATGAGTTTCAGGCGGATGCTGTCCCTGATCCATTCTTCATCGTCCACAATCAATATCGTAGCCATATAGCGATGCCCCTTTCCGGCCGCCGCCGTGCTTTTGCCTGCGCCGCCTTGCTGCCGCACTGCCATTGCCGCGCCACCGCGCCGGCTCAGTCCTCTGCGGGGAAGGACAGCCGCACGCAGGTGCCGCGCTCGTCGGAATATTCGAACGATATACCATAGTCCGGGCCGTAGCGGTTTACGAGCCTCATGTGCGTGTTGAGGATTCCGATGGATTCCATATTGGATGTGTTGTAGCCATTGGTGGACACTTCGTCCAGGTATCCGCAGATTTCGGTTAGGCGCTCAGGCGACATGGGGACGCCGCTGTTGAATATTGTGATAGACAGCATCCCCCCGTCCACGGCCGCCCGCACACCGACCTCCAGCGTCTGCCCCGCGATAATGCCGCCATGCACGATGCAGTTCTCAACGATAGGTTGCAAGATAAAGCGCAGTACAGTGCAGTCCCTGGCCTCGGGGGAGGCCTCGATGGTGTACGACAGGCCGTTTTTGAAGCGTATTTGCTCAATTTTCAGATATGTGTCGACCTGGATGATTTCCTCTGCCAATGTAGCGTAGCCGGAGCTGCTGATGTTGTAGCGCATCAGGCTGCCCAGCGAAGTGGCTATGACCGATATTTCGGGGACGCCGTGGACCTCGCCGATAGCTTCCATGGTCTGCAGTGTGTTGTATAAAAAATGCGGGTTGATTTGATAGCGCAGCATAGCCATTTGGGAATTGTTGAGCATTACCTTTTCGCGGATAATGTTTTCGGTCAGCGCGTTAATTTCCGAGATCATGCGGTTGAAGCCGCCGAACAGGGTGTCAAGGTCGCTCGAATGGGTCCCCCTGCGCAGCGAAATTGCTGTAAGGTTGTCAAGGTCCACCTGCCCCATGGCGTCCACGAGCATATTGATGGGCGTCATGACATACGAAAACATGAATACGGCGACGACGATGGAGCCCCCCAGCACCACCAGCACGAGGGGCAGCAAAAAACCGAGCACCATGTTCACCGCCATAGCTATGTGCTGGTCCTGCATGGACAGGCGCAGCACCCAGCCCGTCAAAGCGGATGTATGGTAAAAATATTGATGCGCCTTTTTCTCGCCGGAGGGGGGCATCCCGATTTCATCCATATCCATGCTGAGCGCCACGACCCCGTCAGCGTCGATGAGCACTGCCTCTATCGGCAGATGGGCGGGCAGGCTTTCGTTGAACATGTTCTGAAAAATGTTCCTGTCAAAGAGGATCAGCGCATATGCGACGACCTGATCGTTTGACAGCGTCCTCAGCTCGCGGGCCAGCAGGTAGAGCGGCCGCCTGCCCAGAAACGTAAAATTTGTCCTGTAGGACGGCAGCAGCAAAAAGTCCCCGTTCGCAAGGGTGCCGAGGTTGTCCTCGATGTAGCTGTCCATAAATATGTTGTCGTTGCCGGAGGCATATATGGCGCTGTCGCGGTATACCAGGTCCCCATTGCTGTTGGCGATGATAATGCGCGAAAAATCCCTGAGCGAGGTAAAGCTCCATATGGTGTACTGCAACTGCTCGTAGTCGCGGATCGCGCTCGCTGAAGCGGCGGAGCCGGCCGACGCGGCCGACGCGCTGCGCAACAGTATCTCCTGCACATTCGCGTTGCCCAGAAGGACCTTGGCGGTGCGGTCCATTTCCAGCACATAATTGTCAATATTGTTGCTCAAAATGTTGCCGTACATTTCCAAAAACGCTTCATTGTTCTTTTTTATTATCCCCGACGTGTTCAGGTAGAAAAAAAAGCTCAATGTGATGGTGGCCAGCACAGTGACAATGATGAAAATCATATTGATTTTAAACATCAAGCGTTTTGGCGATATCAGGCTCAAGAGCAGGCTTTTTACCATGGCGCCACCGGTTAGCCTTTTTTCTTGCCCAGTTGCTGCATGTCTATGTTCTGCGGGGTCAGATCGAGCGGCGCGAAATGGAACGGGCGCGCCTGGACGCTCAGGCCGCCGTCGATGGCTATGACTTGGCCGGTGATATATGAGGATGCGTCCGAGGCGAGGAACTGCACAAGGTTGGCGACGTCCTTGGGCGTCCCTTGGCGGGGGATCGGGGTGACAAAGTCCCGAGGGTCTTTTTTTGTCGCGGTCCCCGGCTCCATGGGCTTTACATAAAAGCCCAGAATGGACGCAGGGCTGATGGCGTTGACCCTTATCTCCCAAGGCGCCAGCTCCAGCGCGAGGGCGCGCGTAAAGGCTTCCGTGCCGCCCTTTGCGGTGTCATAGGCCAGCATGTTGCGGTGGGCCTGCTTGGCGCCGACGGACGAGAAGTTTACGATGCTGCCTTTTGCTCCGCGCTTGACCATTTCGATGGACGCGCGGTGGCTCATATAATATACCGAGTTCAGGTTCACGCGCATCATTTCGTTCCACCACTCGTCGTCGAACAGCAAGAACGGCTTGCGGTAGGCTATGGCGGCGTTGTTGACCACGACGTCGACGCCGCCCAGCGTTTCCATCATGTGGTCGTACATGGCCTCCACCGCCTCGCGGTCGCCCACGTCGGCCAGATAGGACTCGACCTTGCCCTTTGCGACGCCCTTTACATCCGCTGCCAGCGCCGCGAGCGTTTCCGCGTTGCGCGTGTTCAGCAGCACATTCGCGCCGCCTGCGGCCATCTGCATGGCGATCTCCCTGCCGATCCCCCTGGCGGCCCCGCTGATTATCACATTTTTGCCTGCTACGTCCATATATCCACCCCTCATCTATATTCTATGGTTCTGTTGTTCTATGGTTCTGTTGTTCTATTGCTCTATGGTTCTGTTGTTCTGTCCGCTCAACCGATTTTGGCGACTATCGCATTTTTCGCGTCCAGCGAAATTTTGAAACTGCCTTCGCCGATGCTGTCCATTAAGCCGCCGATCCAGAGGATTTGGGGCGCCAAGGTTTCCCCGGCCGCGCCGGGCAGCAGCGCCTCGCCGCACTGGGTTTGATCCGTGGGGTTCAAAAGCCATATATATTTACCGTATATGCCCTCGCTCAGCCGCGCTATCATATGGGGGTTGGTCAGGGCGACCTGTGGCGCTATCCCCATAAAATCGGCTGCCGCCTTGAAAAAGTCCCCCGTCGCTGCATCGCCCGTCTGTATATACGCGAGGGAGGGGGAGGTGCCCACAAGCAGGGCCTTGCCTTTGCCGAAGCTGTTTTGCAACGCTATGCAGCGGTTGCCGTCGCCGTCGATGCGGCGCGCCCCGTCGCCCCGGGTATAATATTGCATGTATTCGCCGCACAGGATGTCCAGGCCCAGGACTTTGGCGCGGACTTCATTTAATATGTCCGGGATGAACTGCACAACGTCCTCGCGGGCGCCGAACACCTGCGCCAGAGGCCCGCCCGGCTGGACTGTTCTGGCCTTGCCCCTGTCCCCGAAATAGCCCGGGCAGCCCTCGCTGACCAGGATGCCGCCGCCCTCCACCCAGCGCGCGATCGCTTCCGCCTGGGCGTCGGTCAGCATGATGGGGCAGGGCAGATAAAGCTTTTCAAATGCGCCTATGTCGTCGATATGCACCCAGTCGGCTTGCAGCCCGATGTCGAAAAATCCCTTATATGCCCCGTGCATGATGGGGAAATAATGGTCCTCCGAGCCGAATGCCGATAGTAGCTTTGTGGCTGTCTGGCTCTCCGGGACGACGACTATCCCCAGATCGCCCTTGACCGGCGCGGACTCCATCAGCCCTTTTTGCGCGGGGTCGTTCGCCCATTTTGCCACTCTGGACGCCATGCGGGATCGGGGCGTATCGCTGCCGTCCATCGCGTAGGGGCCGAAAGCCCCGAACAGCGGGCCGTCCAGCAGCGGCCTCCAGCGGGGGTACAGTATGCCGCGCGCCCCGCCGGCCATGGATGTCAGGTTCCACAGCCTCACGTCCTCCGCGTAGGTGACGCGGCCGTCCGCCAGGGGGCGGCCTGTAAGCTGCGGCTGGAGCCACAGCGGCCCGCCCTGGGCCTCCGCGTGCCAAAACGCCTTCCCGCGCGCGCCTGCGCGGGTCAAGTCCGCGGCGCACAGTGCCTTGTACGGGGCGCTGCCCTTACGCGTCGGGACGAAAGTGTAGCCGTACAGTTGGCAGCGCTCGCCCGCCATCCAGTCGTCAGAGCCGCCCATGGCCATGTTGTCGAGGCTCTGGGCGGTCCCGTGCGCGGATATCAGCGTGTCGGGGTCCATTTCGCTGATACAGCCTGCCTTGAATTCCATGTGGTCGTATGCGTTGATTTTACGGAACATAAGCCAGTCGTGGCACTCGGGGAACATTTCGAGGCGCGGCGGCGGCTGGACTTGGCTCCAATCGGTGAAACTGTAGCGGTACCATGCCTTGCCGAGGTTTTCGAGCGTTTCGTATTTGCCGCGCAGCCAGCCCCGAAAAGCGTCTTTCGTCGCCTCATGGTAGCAAAACTGGTGACGGTAGTTGCATTCGTTCCATATGTCGTAGCCGAGCAGGCCCGGGTGCCCTTTGTAGTGCGCTGCCAGCGCATTCAAAAAGCCCCTGGCCAGCGCGCGCGCCTCGGGGTGGTTGAGGCACAGTTCGTTGTGGAACCCGCCCGTCGCGCTGCTGACACCCATGAGGCTTTCGGGCGCCCCGCCGCCGGCGGCCACGTTCATAAGCTCCGGATGCGCGGCATACATCCATTCGGGCAGCGACGATGTCAATTCGGCAATGATAGTCTTGATGCCGAAGCGCGCTGCCAGGTCGAGCTGCGCGTCATAGTCGTCCCAGTCATAGACGCCCGGGGCGACTTCGATTGCGCCCCACATGAACCAGTGGCGGAATATGTTCATCCCGTCATCCGCCGCTTTTTGGTAGTCGCGCTCCCAATCCTCCTTTGGAGGGTTGGATTTCCGAAAATATACTGCGCCGTAGGGGAACTGCATCGGTATTTTTGGATTCATTGGATAATTCCTTTGTGTGATTATTTTGGGTTGCGGCGAATGCGCTGAACGGTTGCGAATTGTTCCATGCGGGGTAGAGAAGTGCGTGCATGGTATGTGTGCGTGCATGCGTGCATGTGTTTGTGCGCATGGGTCTTTGTAGTCAAACATATTGTATCACCATTGCCTGCCCTATATAAATGGATGCATTTTGCATTTTGAATGAAAGTATTAAGATACTTAACAAAAGAGGACCGCTCCCCGATAAAAAAGGTGGACATTTTTTGAGTCTTCGCGCATTGGGCATAAAAACATAAAATATTATGCATTGTTATATCATGGGGCAGATGCTAGAATCATCGGCATCATAAGCATTGGGGAGGTGCGCCTATGGGAGTCAAACAGGTAAAGCTCGAGAAACTGGGCATCGAGGTCTCCAGGCTGGGCTTCGGGTGCATGCGCCTGCCGCGCCTGGACAATGGAAAAGGCAAAATTGACCGCGAGAAAGCTGCGCGCATGTTAGATATGGCCTATGCGGCAGGCGTCAATTATTTTGACACCGCCTATATTTATCACGGCGGCGAGTCGCAGATTTTTTTGGGCGAGCATATGAAAAAATACCCGCGCGAAAGCTTCCACCTCGCGACCAAGCTTCCGATCTGGCAGTGCGAAACACTCGAAGACGCGATAGGCAAATATCAAGAGCAGGTCCGCGACTGCAATCTGGGGTATTTTGATTTTTATTTGCTCCACTCCATGGATCAGGAACGCCTCAGCCTCATACGGCGCATCGGCATATACGACTATCTGGTGGCCGAGAAGAAGGCGGGGAGGATTAAGTACCTGGGCTTTTCCCACCACGGCAACTACGAGTCGTTCAAAGAGCTTTTGACTTGCTTCGAATGGGACTTTGCTCAGATACAGATTAACTATGCTGACGATGTGATGGGGAGCATGCGAAAATACTACGACTTGACATGCGAGCTTGGTATACCGTGCTTTGTCATGGAGCCGGTGAGGGGCGGCGGGCTTTCCGTGCTTCCGCCGGAAGCTGCGCAGATCATCGGCGAATTCGAGCAGTCTGGCGGCGCTAAGATCTCGCAGGCGGGGTGGGCTTTGCGCTGGTGCATGGACAAAGACAACCTTAAAGTCATCCTCTCCGGCATGACGCAGCCCGAGCAGGTCGAGGACAACATCCGCACGTTCAGCGATTTCCCCGACAAACTCACGGAAAGCGAAAGCGCTATGATAAACCGCCTGCGCGACGTGTTCCTCGCCAACATAAAAATCCCGTGCACATGCTGCTATTATTGCATGGACTGCCCGGTCGGCGTCGAGATACCGCAGGTGTTCCGCACATACAACCAGTACAAGGTGTTCGGCAACCCCTACAGGGCGCTGGAAGAATATGGATGCCTGTTGAGCGAAAAGTCCGACGGCGGCCAATGCGTGGCGTGCGGACAATGCATGGAGCACTGCCCGCAGTCGATAAACATCCCGGAAGGCCTCAAAGAGGCCCACGCCGTGATGTCCACCATCGTTAGGCCTGCACAATGGAAATTCCCCGGCGCGGTATAGACAAATAGAATATAAAAATGGATCAGGGGATGGTGCTCTTGTGTATTAATTCATAGCACAAGAACACCATCCCCTTGTTCCATGCAAGTTGACAATCCAGAAGCTTTATAAAAACTCGTTGCAATCCGCTAGGCCATCTTCAAAGGGCAAAATAAACAGATTTCATTTTTATTATTATAGTAGTTTTCACGACGGAGCCGCCACCAGCATGGCACGAAAGTCTATTGTCGTGAGCACTATCGCGGCGTAATGCGACGCGCGGGCGCAGCGTGCCCGTGAGATGCGCGAATTCAATGTTCGCACCGGGAAATCGCATTTTTTGTGCCGACGACTATCATAATTGTACTTAGACATCTATATATGTTGAAATAAGTTATATTTGATTATTATCTATTAACGCCGACAGAGATATAGATTCTAATGGGCCTTATTTATAATCCAATTTTTCAATACGGCGATTTTCAGCCTAGCGCTCGCTACTGTTTTAAAACCGTTCTAAATGGGTTAAGCTGTGATAAAAACATTGACAAGACGCAGCTGATTTTATACTATTCACCAATATCGCAGTGGGGCAGGTACGCATGTGGCACTCCTTCGCAAAATTAGCGTTATCCCAAGCATCTGTGAAGACGAAAATCTCAACATAAAATTGCCAGGTTACATGAAATTTGTTTCCACAAATAGAAGTCTATGCCGAAATATTAAATTTTTATTTTAGAAGGTGATATTGTTGACGGAAAAAGAAAAAATTATATTATCAAAGTTTATGAGCCTTGTTCTGCGGCATGAGCCTGAAAGAATCGGGATTGTGTTAGATGATAATGGCTGGGCTGATACAAACGAATTGATTGAAAGAATGAACCACGCCGGGCATCGTATTACATTGGCGCAATTAAAAGAAATTGTAGAAACGAATGATAAAAAACGTTTTAAGTTTAGTGGCGATTTTTCAAAAATCCGCGCCAGCCAAGGGCACAGCATCTCTGTAGACGTGGAATTAAAAGAAGCCCTACCACCTATTTTCTTATACCACGGCACTGCGACCAGATTTGTTGATTCAATAAAAAGCGAAGGCTTGATAGCAAAAAGCAGGTTATACGTTTATTTATCTACAGACAGAGAGACTGCCGTTAAAGTAGGCGAACGGCATGGACGCCCTGCTGTACTGACTGTGGATGCGGGCAGAATGTACAACAGTGGATTTAAGTTCTATTTATCGGATAATAATGTTTGGTTGACAGCATCCGTACCTATTGAATATATTTTAGAATATGGGTTGTAAAAACGACGTGCCGCTTTTGCTTTTTATAGCGCTTGTAGGCATTAAAGCCTGCGATGTAATTTATCATATCATGACATATTAAATCGGTGCGTTATACAAAAAATGTCAAAATTTCAAAGAAATTATCTCAGACGGCTATGTATATGTAGGTAAAACACAATACATATATAAACTTATCAACGAGGCAAAATATTGTTTTCTATCTCGTCACAGGCGCTTTGGCAAATCGCTCCTGTTAGACACCATTGGCGAGGTATTCGGCGGCGATAGGGGGCTTGTAAAAAAGTCTGTGGATATATGACTCTGACTATGATTTTATTAAGCACCCTATTATCAGATTGGATATAAGCAATATAAAATATTCGTCTATCGGTAGGGGAAGGGAGGGCAAGATATGGATAATAAATTTTATGGCTTATGGTACAAGCAGCCGCCATGCGAATGGGTGGACGCGCTGCCTATAGGCAATGGCCGTTTTGGTGGTATGGTCTATGGCGGCGTCCGGCAAGAGACGATTTCCCTGAACGAGGAGACTGTTTGGGACGGCGCCCAAGTTGATCGGAATAATCCAGATGCTTTGCAAAAACTCGGTGAAATCCGCGAGGCCATTTTCAATGGGCAATATGCGAAAGCCGAGCAAATCGGCGGGGGCATGCTTGGCGTTCCTAAGACTCTTGACAGTTATCAGCCGCTGTGCAGCTTTGACGCCAGCTTTTCAAATGCAGGCGACGCGTGCGATTACAAGCGCGGGCTGGACATCGAAAAAGCAGTGCATTTTGTCGAGTATCGGCTGGAAAGCGGACCTTTGTACCGCAGGGAGGCGTTTGCCAGCAGCCCCGACAATATGATTGTTATGCGTTGGCATACGGACGATAAAAATGGCATGCAGGTTAATATTACATTAAGTCGCCAATCGCAAGTGGAAGTCAGCGCTGCCGGCTGGGAGCTGCTACTGACCGGCCGGTGCAGGGAGGGCGGGGTAGGCTTTGCGGCGCTGCTTAGCGCGTCTGTGGACAAAGGCGAAATCCATAGCGGGGATAGCATGCTCACAATAAGCGGCGCGGCGACGATTGAGCTGCGGATAGCCGGATTCACGGATTTTCGGGGCGGTGACGCGGAAAAAATGTGCCGGGAGGTTTTAGCTGCGGCGAGCGGTATGAACTACGATCAGTTGCGCCAAAGGCACATTGACGACTACCGGAGTCTATACGCGCGCCAGAGATTTTCTTTGGGCGGGGATCCGCGTTCGCTACCGACGGACGAACTGATCAAAGCGTACAAAGCCGGGAACCGGGACATGGGCGCTGCCCTGTATGAGCTGTGGTACAACTATCTGAGGTACCAGTTGATTTGTTCGAGCCGACCTGGCACAATGCCTTCCACCTTGCAGGGCATCTGGAACGACAAAATGAAGGCGCCGTGGAACAGCGACTTCCACCCCAACGTAAACATGCAGATCAACTACTGGCCTTCAGAGGGCTACGGGCTGCCCGAATGCGTGGCGCCACTCATAAACTGGCTTTGTGCGATTGTGCCGGACGGCGAAAAAACGGCAAAGACGCACTATGGCGCGCGGGGGTGGGTGCTGCACCACATATCTGACATATTCAACTGCACGACGCCCATGGACGGGCCGTGGGGCATATGGCCGTTTGGCGGCGCGTGGCTGTGCCGCCACCTCTACGAGCGCTACCTCTACGGTGGCGACGCCGCGTACCTAAAGGACGTGGCTCTGCCGGTAATAGAGGGCGCCGCACTGTTTATGCTGGATTTCCTCATAGAATGCCCCAAAGGCATAGACGGCGAAGGGTACTTGGTCACCTGTCCGTCGCATTCACCGGAAAACCGCTTTATTACGGCGGACGGGCAGGTTTCTTGGCTGACTTATGCGGCGGCCATGGATATGGAAATCATCTACGATCTGTTTACCATTTACATAGACTGCCTGGACATTTCCGGGGAGGAAGGCGCCTATAGGGCAGAAGTCGAAGCGGCCAGGGGGCGCCTTGCGCCGCTGAAAGTCAGCAGCAAAACCGGCTGCCTCATGGAGTGGATATCGGATTACGATGAGCAAGACCCCGGCCATCGGCATGTCTCGCATTTGTACGCGCTGTACCCCGGTACGCAGATTACCGAGCATGACAAAGAGTTAATGCGCGCCAGCGATAATGCTCTGGAGCGCCGTTTTTCCAATAATTATAAAGCGCAGGGATGGAGCTGCGGCTGGGTCGCCTCGCTTTTTGCGCGGCTGCGGAAGGGCGACAGGTCATTGGACATGCTGGACAAAATAGCCTGTGATTTGACGTTTGACAATCTGTTCGTAAACGCCCACGGCAATCCACAGGTTGGGGACGCGCAGGGCGTAGCGGCGTGCATCCAGGAAATGCTTGTCCAAAGCCATGACGGCGTCATTGATTTGTTGCCGGCGCTGCCAAGCGAATGGGAGAACGGGGCTATGGAAGGGCTGCGGGTGCGCGGTGGGCATGTGGTCGATCTGCATTGGGCTGGCGGGCAGTTAGTCAAGGCGCGCCTGAAGCCGACTGCCAGCGGTGAAATTGCGGTAAGGGCTCCGCTTGGGCTTGGGAAGGTATTGGGGCCCAGTGGGGCACAAATGGCGGTAGGGCAGGACCCGGCAGGCTGCATTTCATTTTCGGTGGAAGCAGGGGCTACATATACGCTGCTATAGTAGCCAACAGCCCATGAACCATGAGATTGCGGCTCGGGGGCCGGGATTTCGGCTAATTTATTATTTTAATCTTAACGAACTTGTTTTTGCCTCGGCTCAGAACGGCGTCGCTGTCTATTTTTGCGTCCAAATCGGCGACCGTTTCGCCGTTTATTTTTATGCCCCCGCCCGCGATGAGCCTGCGCGCGTCAGAGTTGGACGCAGCGAGCCCAGCCCGCCGCAGCAGCTCGACGACGGACGCCCTGCCGGAGATCGTCAGCGTCTCCATATTTTCGTTGTCGGGCGCCTGCCCCGAGGCAATGTCCCGATACCTTTGTTCGGCCCGCTCTATGGCGCCCTCGCCGTGGTACATCGTCACGATTTCCCTCGCATAGGCAAAATGCGCTTCCCGGATGTCCTGCGCTAAAAGGCCGTTGTATACCTCTTCGGGCATGTCCGTCGTCAGGCGAAAATAGTCCCGCAGGGCGCTGTCCGGCACCTTCATGCACTTCTCAAACATGGCCTCCGGCGGCTCATCGATCCCGATGTAGTTGTCGAGCGACTTGCTCATCTTCTCGACGCCGTCAAGCCCGGGCAGCAGCGGAAAGGTTATGACCTCCTGCGGCTCTTGCCCGTAGTCCTTCTGCAGCTCACGCCCGACCAAGAGGTTGAATGTCTGGTCCGTGCCGCCGACCTCAATGTCTGCCTCCAAAGCAACCGAGTCGTAGCCCTGCATCAGCGGATAGAACAATTCATGCAGGCCTATGGGCTGGCTGGCCGAGAAGCGGTTTTTGAAATCGTCGCGCTCCATGATACGGGCGAGTGTGTATTTTCCAGCCAGTTTAAGGACGTCGGCAAAGTCCATTTTGCCGAGCCACTCCGAGTTGTATGTTATTTGCGTTTTAGCCGGGTCCAGGATTTTTGACACCTGCTCAAAATAGCTCTGCCCGTTCGCGCGGGTTTCTTCATATGTCATCGGAGGGCGAGCCTTGCTGCGCCCGGACGGGTCGCCGACCATACCGGTAAAGTCGCCGATGACGAAGATTATCTCGTGCCCGGCGTCCTGCATCTTGCGGAGCATCCGCAGCGGGACGGAGTGCCCCAAATGCAGGTCCGGCCGCGACGGGTCGGCCCCGAGCTTGATCTTCAGCGGTTTCCCTGCGGCAAAACGCTTTTTTAGGCCCTCCTCGGAAAAAATGTCTACCGCCACCCGCCTGACTGTTTCGAACAGCGCATTGTCTTCGAAAGCTCCTGCTATATCCATTGCCATAATATGTCATCCTCTATCCGCATTAATATAGCTATCGATTATATAACAATCGATTGGCGCATAATTTCTATACATATACATATGAATTCCATTGCTATGTGAATTGTAACATCTTTTTCATATTTGGCAAGCTTAATTTGTTAGATTTGATTGACACATAATAATTTATGTACTAAAATGTTTTATAGATATCGCAATAATTAAGCAATACTCCGAATTGCGCTGACCATAAAATCGGGCGCTCGCCCGGCGAGAAGGGGGTATATTGATGACTTTGAAAGAGAAGTACAGGGGCTATTTCGACATCGGCGCCGCCGTCAACACCGGTACGATTGTATCGCACAACGAGTTGATAACGCGGGAGTTCTCCAGTATAACATGTGAAAATGAAATGAAATACAACCGCGTTACATCAGACGGCAAAACATACAACTTTGCGGACGCCGACGCGATTGCGGAGTATGCTAAGAAAAATGGCCTAAAGGTCCGCATGCACACGCTCCTGTGGCACAACCAGGTGCCGGACGCAATCTTTGAGGGCGCGGACAAGGACGCCCTGCTCGCCACGCTCAAGGCGCACACGCAGAAAATCGGGGAACGCTACGGCAAACTCATATATGTCGCGGACGTGGCAAACGAGGTGGTCGAAGACAAAGAGGACTATTTATACCGCCGGAGCAAATGGTACGACATTCTGGGCGACACGCTGTTAGACGAAGCGTTTGCGTATGCGGCGCAATACATGCCCGGCGTCAAGCTGTGCTATAACGACTACAATGAGATGGATCCGGTAAAGAGCAAAAAAATCTACGAACTGGTCAAGGGGCTCCTGGAGCGCGGCGCGCCTGTCCACACGCTTGGCCTCCAGGCCCACTGGAGCATCAGCACATCGCTGGACGACATCAAGCGCGCTTTGGAACTATATTCAAAGCTGGGCGTGTCGTTGCAAGTGACGGAGATGGACATATCCGTGTACCCGACGCGCGAAGAACCAGCCGTCGAAAAGCCGAGCGCCGATATGATCAAAAAGCAAGTGCAGCTTTACCGCGACGCGTTCGCGCTCTTCCGCGAATACAAGGACATCATGGACAGCGTCACGACATGGGGCGTCGCCGACGACATGACGTGGCTCTCCCGGATGCGCGGGGTGGTCAGGAAGAACTGGCCGCTGCTCTTTGACGACGACCACCAGCCAAAAGAAGCGTACCATGCGATCATGGATTTTTAGGGGGGCCGACCAATGAGCCAAAGCGTTATCCCGCTTAAAAAGCCGAAAATGAACCCCAGGCGCAAACAGGGCTACATCATGTTCCTCATGATAGTGCCTTTCCTGGCGTTGGTGTTCATGTTTGCGTACCTGCCGCTGCACGGCTGGATGTACGCCCTATATGACTACAGGCCCCCGTTCAAGCTGTTCGACTGCGAATTTGTCGGCTTGCGGTGGTTCACCGAACTGTTCTCCAACGCTTCGAAACGGGCGCTCCTGCTCGAAGTGCTTCTGAACACATTTGCCATGAGCGGCCTGAGCATCGCGTTCTCGTGGCTGCCGATGGCGTTCGCCATATTGCTGATGGAGATCGGCAACCGGGTGTTCAAGCGCGTCACGCAGACGCTGACGACATTGCCCCACTTCATCAGTTGGGTCCTCGTGTACTCTATGGCGTTCTTTATATTCAACAGCAACGGCCTTATCAACACCCTGTCCATCGACAAGCTGGGGCTGTACGAAACGCCCAAGCTGTTCTTGCAAGTGAGCGGCAAGGGCGTATGGCTGATGATGTGGCTGTGGGGGCGGTGGAAGGAGCTGGGCTGGTCGGCCATCATGTATATAGCCGCCATCGCGTCCATCGACCAGGAACTGTACGAAGCCGCCTACGTCGACGGCGCCGGGCGCTTCCGGACGATTTGGCACATCACGATTCCGGGGCTTTTGCCCACATACTTCGTGCTGTTGCTGCTCAATATCGCCAACTTCCTCAACAACGGGGTCGAGCAGTTCTACGTGTTCCAAAACGCGTTCAACAAAGCCAATATCCAGGTGCTCGATCTATATGTGTACAACCTTGGCCTCGGTTCCGGCAGTTATTCGCTCGCGACGGCCATCAGCATCATGAAGAGCGTGGTCAGCATAACACTGCTCTTTACGGTCAACACGATGTCCAAGCTGTTGCGCGGCGGGGATTCTATCATATAGCGGGGGCCATCCGGCTAGCGGGGGTTACCCAGCGAAATGGGGGGTCATCCGGCTAGCGGGGGCCATCCGGCTAACTGGGCTTACCCAGCGAATTGAGGGCCATCCGGCTAACTGGGCTTACCCAGCGAAATGATATGGACCGCGCTATCATGATTTGGAAAAGGAGGTTAGGTTGATATGGCTGTTGTATCCCATGTAGGTAAGCAAAAGACTTCGTTGGACTATTTGTTCAACATTCTTGTATATTCGTTTTTTGCGCTGTTTACGATTATATGCGTGTTTCCGTTCTATTATCTCATCATCAACAGTATCAGCGCGAACGATATAAGCGCGACCGGCGACGTGATGTTTTTGCCGATTGGCATCCACTTTAAGAACTATACCGACGTTATAAGAATCCCCGGGCTGTCGGACGCCACCCTCATATCCGTCGGGCGGACGGTGCTGGGCACGCTCGGCACGCTGCTGGGGTCCTCGTTCCTCGGTTTTATGTTTACGCAGCAGAAGCTGTGGATGCGCAAGTTCTGGTACCGGTTCACGGTGGCGACCATGTACTTCAACGCCGGTTTGATTCCATGGTACCTCAATATGAAAAACTTGGGGCTGACGAACAACTTCCTGGCTTATGTGCTGCCGGCCATTGTGTCGCCGTTCAATTTGATACTTATCAAGACATATATCGAAAACACGCCGATAGAGCTGCAGGAGGCGGCGGAGATCGACGGAGCCGGCATATTGCGCACATATGCGCAAATCATCATCCCGCTCAGTACGCCCATCCTTGGGACGGTCGCGATATTTTCCGCCGTCGGGCAGTGGAATTCTTTTCAGGACACTTTGATATTGATGACCGAGCAGAGGCTTTATTCGCTGCAGTACACATTGTGGAGATATTTGCAAGAGGCGCGCTCCCTGGCCGCGATGATACAGTCGTCCAGCGGCGAGATAAGCGACGCCCTCATTACCGCCGCGACGAAGCAGACGCCGAGGTCCGTGCAGATGACCGTGTCGGTGGTGGTCGTTTTGCCAATTTTATGCGTGTACCCGATATTCCAGCGGTTCTTCGTCAAGGGCATAATGATTGGGGCGGTCAAGGGCTGATGGGAAGATCGAATGATAAGCGGATTATTCATATTTTAACATAATTTCTATTAAAAACCAGGAGGGTATCAGAACATGAGAAAGAAACGTTATTTATCGGTTATTGCTGCGGTGCTGTTTTTCGCGCTAATGCTGGGCGCCTGTGGCTCAGGTGGCCAGCAAGCCACGACGACTGCGGCGGCAGCGACGACTGCGGCTGCGGCGGCAACGACGACAGCGGCGGCGGCAACAACGACGGCTGCGGCCGCCACGACGGAAGCGGCGGACGAAGAAAGGGAGTTCTACCAGATTGAGCAGTTCAACACATACGCGAACTACATGGGCATCCAGTCCGGCTGGTGGGGCCAAATGGTGAAGGAAAAGTTCAACCTGGAAATCAACATTATCGCGCCAAACGTCGCGGGCACAGGCGACACGCTCTACCAGACGCGCACGGCTGCGGGCAACCTGGGCGACTCCATCGTCACCGGTAAGAGCAGGATCATCGACTGCCAGGAGGCGGGCCTCGTGTTGGAGCTCTCGCCGTTGATCGCCCAGTCCCCGAACATACAGAAGATGAGCCTTGCGTATGAGGCATATGCGAAAATGTTCCCGGACGGCGGCGTCTACGGCATACCGGGCCGCGTCTCGTCGCAGTCGGCGACCACCCCTGCGGGGCGCGGGTCGAACCCAGAGGTCGCGCCCTATATCCGCTACGACTGGTACCTGAACATCGGCGAGCCGGAGATCGACGGCTGGGACGGGCTGCTCGATGTGCTCGACCAGATGATTAAGGCGCACCCCGTGAGCGAAACAGGCGTCAAGACATATGCCATTTCGTCGTTCCCCGACTGGGACGGCAACTCCGTCAGGGCCGCGCACGAGATGCTGTATATGAATGGCTATAACAGCGGGAGCGGCTACATATGGATGAACGCCACGGACAAATCGACTGAGATTATCACCGATCCCGAAGGCATCTATTACCAGAACCTGAAATGGCTCAACAAAGCGTTCAATATGGGCATCTTGGATCCGGACTCCGCTACGCAGAACTGGGACAACATCGCAGCCAAATTCAACACCGACCATAGTATCGCGTTTGCATGGTGGTCGTTCCTCGCCAGTTCGGTATTTGCGCGCATCGATTTAAGCGTCAGGGCGCCATACGCCCCCGTGCCGGTCAAGGGCATGGTTCTCAACAGCCCGGCATATAACCCATTTGGTATGGAGGGCAACGCGTTTGCCATCGGCAGCGGCGCCAAGTACCCCGAGCGCATCATGGAGTGGTACGACTGGATGGCGTCCCCGGAGGGCATCCTGGCGGTAAACGGTCATGTTGAAGGCGTTACATATGACATGATCGACGGCAAGCCGCACCTGACGGCATTCGCCCTCGACAGCAACCCGGACAAACAGGCGCCCGAGGACATGGGCGGCGGAACATGGAGCGACGGCTCATGCAAGCTCAACTACCCGCTAACGCACCAGGACGACCCCAATGAGCTGCTCAACGGCGCCGCCCCGAACTCCAGCCTCTGGGAGTCCACGATTGCGAACAACGCAAATGAGTTCAACCAGAAATGGGAACAAGCCTACGGGACAAACAACCCCATGAAATATTTCATGGACAACGGCTATATGATTGTAACCCCCGCAACGGACTACACGTCACCAAGCGAACCGTCGGAAATCCAGACGATCCGCGCGCAAATAAAGGAGATTGTGCAGCCCGCCGGGTGGCAGATGATCTACGCCACGAGCGACAGTGAGTTCCAGAGGATTTGGGATGAGGCCCTGGCTAAGCTGCCCGACTTCGGCATCGATCAGCTCCACGAATGGGACCAGCAGATCGTAGACGAAAAGTTCGAGTCCATCGAGCGTGTGCTCGCAGGCAACTAACGTAAGCTGCTACCGCAAGCTACTACCGTTACTGCCGTAACTGCTGTAACTGCCGTAACTGGTGTAATTACTGTAACTGCCATTACTGCTGTAATTGCTGTAACTGCCGTAACTGTTGTAACTGCCGTAATGCCGTAACTGCCGTAACTGCCGTAACTGCCGTTACTACCGTTACTGCCTATGACTGTTTTTAGTTCTGTATATAAAATATAATATTAATATCAACTCGGGGGAGGCAGGATTTACAAAAGTGTGAACCAGCCCCCCCTTTTAATTTTTTATTGATGGAAATAAAACAAAAATACATCATTTCAATCATTATGAAATTGTATAAAACCGGTGTTCTATACGGCTAGCGGTTGTAACGTACGAGATATAGGCATATATTATAATATGCACTACAATATGTAGGGGCGAACAGTGTTCGCCCGCGATCACTTATACATTTTTTATAACTATATATGAAAATATGAGAGGAGCGTTGGCATGCATATTTTTTCCACACTGTTTACCGCGCAAACAGTGGACAAGGATTTTAGGTCTAAAGAGGGGCTTTTGGAAGCGGCGAGGTGGTGCAAGGAAGCGGGCATCACGAAGGTGTATGTCGAGTCATTCCGCCGGGTCTTCATTGAACAGGATGTACTGGAGGCCGCACGCGACTTTTTCCAAGACGAGGGGTTCGAGGTGGACGGCTGCGTCACCACCGTGGGATTTCCGAAAAATGCGATAGGCCACCGCTCGGAAGTGCCCTGCCTGTCCCATGAAGCCAACTGGGACTATATGGAGCAGATTTTCAGGCGCACAGCGGCAGTGTTCGACACGATCATGATCGACGATTTCCTGTTTACCACATGCGACTGCGACGAGTGCAAGCAAGCCGCCGCAGGCAGGAGCATCGAGCATTACCACAGCGACGCGATGCACGAGATGAGCGTCGAGCGCATTTTAAGGCCGTCGTACGAAGTCAACCCGAATTGCAAGGTCATCATAAAATACCCGAACTGGTATGACGCATATTATTCACGGGGGTACGACACCGTCCGGCAAACGGAGGTGTTCGATCAGACATGGATCGGCAACGAAACACGCGAGCCCGACAGCGAGCGGTGGGGGCGCTACCCGCAGACGATGGCGTTTTACATCCAGGACTGGGGCATGAAACTGGATTACAAAAAGTGCATGGGCGGCTGGTACGACGCGTACACCACTCTCCCGCCGACATATCTGGAGCAGGCGCGCAACACAATCTTGGGAGGGGCGCGGGAGTCCATGCTGTTTTGCTACCGGCTGCTGCACGAAGAGGAGCAGGGCATGAACGACATAGCCGCGCTGCGCCCGGAAATGAAGGGCCTGCACGAGCTTGCGTATTTGATATCCGGCAAGACGCCGGTGGGCGTGTCCGTGCCGAAAAAGCCAAATGACGACACCCAAGTCGATCGCTACATCAACGGCATATATGGCATGCTGGGCATTCCCGCCGTCGCGGACGTCGAATTGGACTTTAACGCCAAGGCAGCGATATTAGGCGTCCAGGCGAAGGCATATCCCGACGTGCGAACATATGCGAGGGTTATGGCTGATGCGGGCGCGTCTGTGGCGTTCACGCAAAGTTTCCTTGACTATTCTGGCTTTAAAGCGCCCCCGGGAGCGGTCGTGTTCAAGCCGGGCGACGACATATGGAACCTGTGCTCTCTTGAACAGAGGGCATTGGATGCGCTCAGGAACAAGCTGCTGACGCCGTACGGGTTGGCGTTTTGGGCGCCGGCGCGCGTTGCATTGAACTTGTTTGACGATGATATGGAAGTCATTCAAAACTTTAATGACGAGCCTGTGGACGTCACATTAGCGATTTTCGATCCCCTTGATATGGAGGATCGGTGCGCATGCGGGCGCTGCGCGGGCAACCGCAACGGCAAGGCGCGGAAGATTGCGCTGACGCTGTCTGACGACAAAACAGTCGATATGGCGCGCGAAGGAAGGACATACAAGCTGACAATCCCAGCGCGCACATTAGTGGTGCTGTATTAATGCTCGCCGACAAGCGATATAAATTCCAATAGCAATTTGTGGGCGTTATTGTACACAAAGGGCATAAATTCTTTGCAGGCGTATGAATACCAAATAAAATGGCAGATCAATGCCAATATGCCAAGGTCGCCGTATTTTTTTACGGCGTCATACCCTGCCAATCGATATGCCAATGCGTTTTCCAAAACAACGGGCGCAAACATAGGGCGCTGCCAATCCAATATATAGCGGGGCATGCCATTTTCAATCAAGATATTGGTATTGCCCAGGTCGCCATGCACATTCCCTATTTGCTGGTTGTCGTAGCACTTATGGGCCCTTTTTGAAACCCAGTTTTGCAATATGGCGATATTGCGTTCTTCGCCCTTGCCTTCAAATATTGTGCATACAAGGTTAATGATTTGCGCAAGCTTCTCTACGGACGACAAGTCAAAAAAGACGGGCATATCGGGGATATCCTGTATTAAACGGCTTATATATGAAATAGTTTTTTCAAATTCGGTTTCGCTTGCTTCGCCAAGCGTCGGATGGTCAAGATAAGGCAACACCATTATGTCGCAATTTTCATACGTCCCGGAATAAATGGGGGATGCGATAAACGGCATTTTTACTTTTGAATAAAACTCTTTTTCCACGCTAGATGCCGAGCGCTGCGATTTATATACGTACCGGGCATTGCTTTGCAACGTGATTTTTTCAACGTACGAAAGGGGCCAATGATGAAGCTTCTCGCGTGAAAGAATTTTGCCACCCAACAGCCCCTCCACCCACGCGTCGTCATGTAACCATATATCCAAAAATTCATTCTTCATGATTTTATGTTTAATGTCTCCTGTACTGAACCTATGTTTTTAAACGTATTTATTGTTATATTATGGTATTTTATGCTAAAATCAGATTAAAGATCAAGATTAGTTTTTTATGGAGGAGTTTAATGAAAAAGAAAACAATATCATTCGCTCTTGTACTTATAATGGCGATAGGGGCTTTAAGCGTTCCCGCTATCGCGGCATCAGCTACACCAACAGCTATGCCAACAGCGTCTACTGTGCTTGTTGATGGTAATAACGTCGCTTTTGACGCATACAACATCGCGGACAATAACTATTTCAAACTGCGGGATTTAGCCTATACGCTATCAGGCACAACGAAACAGTTTGAGGTGGGCTGGGACGAAGAGAACAACGCTATATCGCTGACAAGCGGGCAACCTTATACTGTCGTCGGCGGTGAAATGGTCGGCAAAAACGGCGTATCGAAAGAAGCGACACCAACGGATTCTAAAATCTTCCTAGATGGGCGCGAAGCTCAATTCACGGCGTATAGCATCGACGGCAATAACTACTTCAAATTGCGTGATATCGGCAAGGCGTTCGACTTCGGCGTAGATTGGGACGACGACAACAATACCATTGCGATTGACACGGGCAAGGCATATTCGCTGGAACCGGCAGCACAGGAATCGCCTTCTGAGCCTGAATCCGAGGCCGAGCCTGAATCTGCGACAGAACCTGGATCTGCAACAGAACCTGGATCTGCAACAGAGCCTGAATCAGGCGATATAAATATACCTGGATACGCCCTTTTTCCAATGGTTCCCGCATTCGAAAATATCGTCCCGGACGCCCAATGCCTAGTGCAACTCGAAGAGTCGGACAAATCGTGGTATGCGTATGAAAAAAATGTGTCCGCTCAAAACTTCAATGACTACAGGGCTCTGTTAATAACCGCCGGATATACATATTCCGGGACTGTGAGGGATACATTGCTGGCTGTGAATTTTGAATACTACAGAAATGGTAATATCCACGTAGTAATAGGCAGACCCAAGGCGACTATATATGTCAGAATGGTTGAAATGGATATGAGCGCGGAACCGTCAGCCAATGAACTGCGCCAATTGACTGCGTCAATTAATTGGTAATTACATGCGAAGCGATCCAATGTCCAACAGATTACAACGATATGATGCAGGCTTCGCCCGGATGTCATGCAATAAATGGTCGGATGTGGTGCGGCTACTGCCCGGATCCCATGCGGCTACTGCCCAGAAAAAGTGCGATTATGCATCGCTTGCCATAGATGTGATCAGGCATCCTTGCGCTTTATAAATCATTCCAAACATTTGAATTACTAATACGTAAGGGTACGGTATAATTATAATTTTATTCAAACAGTAAAGAAAAAGCGAACGACTTCCGGGCAAAAATGATTTTGTCGGTTGAGAGTTCGCATTAATATCTAATGGCGCGCAATTGGAAAACAGCCCTCATGTCATTCAAACATAAGACTAAAGGGCTGTTGTTCCTTTTCATGGGATGGTTTCGGAGAAAAATTTCCGAAATTTAAATAGTAGATTGTTGAGAATATAATTAATTTGTAAGTTTTGAGAAAATTTCTCTAAAACCTTGACTATTTGTTCTTGCATGTTAAAATAGTATATGTACCATGTAATATATGGGGGAATGAGCTATGTTATTGCAATTTAAGTTTTCGAATTATCGATCATTCGCTGAGGAAACCGTCTTTGATATGACCGCCACATCGATTAGGGAGCACCAAAAAAGCTTAATTGAGCAAAATGGTATTCAGATGCTTCCGGTAGCTGCTTTCTATGGCGCTAACGCATCTGGAAAGACTTCCTTTTTTATGGCATTTGATGCGATGTGCCGTTTGGTTTCAGGAGCTTCGGCGCGAGAAACAGATGAACAGAGCATTTTAGAAGCGCATTCAAATCCATTTATATTTGATCGCAATTATTCTGATAAGCCGACAGAATACGAAGTTTGCTTGGCAATTAATGGATTTGAGTATCGTTATGGCTTTGCGCACAAAGAAAAAAGGGTTTTATGCGAATACCTTTACAAAAGGAAGCTCAGCAAAAACAAAACGATTGAGAAGACGATCTTTGAAAGGATTGGCAGAAAAGTAGTAAGCGAATTCAACGCATCTATTAAAAA
>Ga0099364_10000942_pt1 | contig 49548 bp, 37 predicted proteins | sample TergutTh196P3_FD_73070 | JGI IMG/M metagenome (GOLD analysis project Ga0099364, IMG submission 73070) | Microcerotermes parvus P3 segment gut microbial communities from Pointe-Noire, Republic of the Congo - Th196 P3 | ecosystem: Host-associated > Arthropoda: Insects > Digestive system > Gut ...
ACTTGAAAGGGCAGAACAGTGGCGCGAGGGCCATGCTTTATTCATGACAATTTTTGCACAGTCTGTGCATGGCCTTTCATATATGCCAGATCCGATGCTCCATTTATCTGTCGCAAAAAATGTGAATCCTTACGCTAGTAATTGAAACTTAATAAACAGCAAAAAAATAGGCTGCCAACAGACAGCCTTTAGTTACGATTTCGAGACGCAATTGTAATGATGCAAATAAAACAATTAAGCTTAACTGTTTGCTCTTAACTGCGACTTCCGTTTTTCTTCTTCGCGCTGGCGGATGGGGATGCATATGTCAATCTGCAGCTTTCCGCCAAAATACCACCCGTGGTCCCGTTCGTCATGGTAAGAAAAGTCGCGCCGCGCGTCGTCATATTCAAACTCGGACTGCGGGAGCCAATGTAAGAATATTTCGTTCCACGTGTCCTGCGCGGCTTGAATGAACGAGCCGGGGGCGGGCGGCGTTGAAAAGATGGCGTATAACCCACCGGGGACATCAATTTTAGTCATGCCAGGCTGTATATTCGCCAGATCTTCGGGATTGTCGATGCCCCTGCCCAATATATAGGTAAACTCCCCCGTGGCGTCGTCAATATCATAGCACATGCAGATTTCAAAGTGTTTTGACTTTGTGAATGCGTCATACAATTTTGCCAGTATGGTTCCATAATCCAGGTTAATCGCGTCCCAAAATGTTGGGGCGTTGACATTCTCCTTCATGTTCTCCGTTTTATGTCGGCTCGGGTAGCCGACGGCGGCGAACGGCGTCAATTCGATTATATGCGGGTTCATTGCGTTACCTCCATAAAATTTGTTTGCCAGCATGGCGACATTCGGTTTGATGGGCGAGCCCACGGCCAGGCGCAGCCTACAAAGGGACGGGGGGAACCCAAACCAGTGCACAAAGGCTTTCGTGAACCCACCGTGCGTCTCAAAGCCGTACTCCATAGCAGCGTCTATCACTCTTTTATCATGCGTTAATTCGTATAGCGCATGCTGCAGCCTGCGCCATGTAACATACGACATCACGGAAATGCCAATTGCTTTTGTAAAAATCCGGCTGAAATGGTAAGCGGAATACCCGGCTTTGCCCGCAATTACGGCGGCATTCAATTCGTTTTTCAGATTGTCTTCAATATAGTCGAGTACCGTTTGAAACATCTGGTTATAGTTCATTTGCCACCCTTTCCGTACCGTACGGTGATATAATTATAGCATTGCAAAATGGCGGCTACTTATCTAAAACTGCTATGTTTTTAAGCAACGGATCAAGGGGACGGTTCTCATGATCCGTCATAATTACAAAACGGATCAAGAGAACCGTCCCCTTGATCCGCGTCACATCCAAGAAAGGGGCCCCGGCAATGTCTGTAGATTAACTCGTGTGGGCATGTTATACTGATTAGAATAAAACGCGTTTAAATGGGTTTATTAACCAAGAGTCGTGCGAGTGGCGCGTCGTACACGTGGCGCGTCATGAATGCCGCGCCCTACATTGCATCATATGTTTTGCGCCAAGTGGGAGGGATTTTTATGAATATTAAGGGCCGTTTTTTATTACCGCTACTGATACTGTCGTTGCTATTGCCCGCTATTTTGCTGGGTGGCTGCCAGTCGGGCGGGTCGGGCAAGCTGGCGTCGATCCAGTCGGCTAAGAAACTTGTGGTTTATACAAACGCGGAGTTCCCGCCTTTTGAATATATCAGCAGCGACGCCGTTGTTGGCGTCGATATGGATATCGCCAAGGCTATCGCGGATGATTTGGGCGTGGAGCTGGAAATCAACGACGCCCCGTTTGACGGCATTATCACATCGCTCGCTTCCGGCCGGGGCGACATAGCCATATCCGGTTTTACGATCCGCGAGGATCGCAAAGAAATGGTCGACTTTTCAAAGCCTTATATCAATTCGGTGCAATATTTGATTTTGCCTGCTGATTCCGATATCCGGACCATGGAGGATCTCGGCGGCAAGAGGGTTGGCGCGGCTTTGGGATATACCGGCGAATTTGTGCTGGACGATGAGATCGAGGAAGGCGCGCTGACTGGCGCCGGCGTCCAAAAAATTACTGTCAACAGCGCTATCGACGGAGCGCTGGATATTTTAAACGATAGGCTGGACGCGGTCGTCATGGACGAATTTGTGGCGCTTAAAATCGCCGCAGATTACGACAGCCTAAAAGCGGTAAAACTTGTCTTTGAGGACGGCGGCGACGTGGCCGAGGAGTACGGGGTGGCTGTCCCCAAGGGCAACCAGGCGCTGGTGGACAGGATAAACAAAGTCATCGACACTCTGAACAGCGATGGCAAAATTGCCGAATGGGTGATCGAGCACTCCTAACCAACCGCAGGGGCGGCACTGTGTGGGGCGTCGCGGAGGGCGTTGTGAGGATCGTTGTGAAGGCGCTGCAGAGAGCACTGCGTGGAGGCGTTTTGGGGAGGCGTTTTGTGGTACGATGAGTTTGCGCGGCGGTTCAACGCTACATTTGTCGCCGCAGATATGTATAAACAGTTTATCAGCGGGTTGCGGAACACGCTGTTCATCACGCTTTGCGCAACTGTCATCGGCTGTGCCATTGGTTCGGCTGTAGCCATCGCAAAGGTCTATCATGCGCACACGGGCCGCCTTAAATGGGTGAATAGACTCTGCGACCTATATTTAACCGTCATCCGAGGCACACCGATAGTCTTGCAATTGTTGATAATGTATTTCGTCATAATCCCCCCCAGGTACAGCGCATTGCTCGCAGCCATATTGACGTTTGGCATAAATTCTGGCGCGTATCTGGCGGAAATCATACGCGCCGGCATCATGGCCATCGACATCGGCCAGACGGAAGCCTCCCGGTCACTGGGCCTTTCGGCCGCTGCGTCCATGCGTTTTGTAATATTGCCCCAGGCAATAAAAAATATCCTGCCGGCCATCGGGAACGAATTCATCGCCTTGTTAAAAGAAACATCGGTCGTCGGCTATATCACGGTGATAGACTTGACCCGCGCCGGGAATCTGGTGCGCGCCAGGACGCTGGATCCTTACTTCTCGCTATTTTTTGTAGCCGGGGTGTACTTGCTGCTGGTTATAGGCATAACATCGCTGCTCAAAAAACTGGAAAGGAGGCTGCGCAGGAATGATCGAAGTGCGTGATTTATGCAAATCTTTCGGAGCGCTGGCCGTCATCGATAGCCTGAGCTGCCAAGTGTCCAAAGGCGAGAAAATCGTCATCGTCGGCCCATCGGGCTCCGGCAAAAGCACATTCTTGCGCTGCCTCAATCTACTGGAAAAACCCAATTCTGGCGAAATTTATTTTGATGGCGAGGAAATTACATCAAAAAAAGCCAACCCCGACGCAATACGCCGTAAGATTGGCATGGTATTCCAGCACTTCAACTTGTTCCCCCATATGACCGTAAGGAAAAACATAACGCTCGCGCCGGCGCATTTGAAAATCATGGCGCCGGAAGCGGCCGACGAAAAAGCCATGGAACTACTGAGACGGGTCGGCCTGGAAGACAAAGCCGACGCGTACCCCTCCACATTGAGCGGAGGCCAGACGCAGCGGGTCGCCATTGTTCGCGCCCTGGCAATGAACCCTGTGGTCATGCTCTTCGACGAGCCTACGTCTGCGCTCGACCCGGAAATGGTGGGGGAGGTGTTGCAAGTCATGAAAGATCTGGCCGACAGCGGCATGACTATGATTGCTGTGACGCACGAAATGAATTTCGCAAGAGAAGTGGCTAACAAGGTTTTGTTTATGGACGAGGGGCGCATATTGGAATCGGCGCCGCCCCGCGAGTTTTTTGGCAATCCCAAGCACAGCAGGCTGCAGTCGTTTTTATCCAAAGTGCTATAGTTAAAAATGTTATAGCACTTTGGTTTTTTATCTTCAACATTGACCGTTAATATGCATCATTTCTCGCGTACCTATTCGATGAACTGCTTAATATTGCGCCTTGGCCATATTGTAGACGGAAAAACCCAAACGTCATTATCCGGTGTTCCGCTCTGTGAATTTACCTATTGCAAGGGTGGCTGGGTATGCCGCTACGATGTAGCAAGAGCATTTGTAAAAGCGGTTGATGCGGATTTTACAGGGTACCATTTAGTCAACATTATCGGCGCATATCAAGCCGACGATTTATTTCATACAGCAGCCGCAAAGGATTTGCTTTCATTCGAATGCAAAGAAAAATTCCTCGATTATTAGAGCGAATGCAAATGAAGTTGTTTCATGAGGGGGTAAAATAAAAAGTCATCACTTTGAACGGAAGATAACAATCTACTGTTAAAGCAAGAAGGCGTACGCGCAGGTTACAGGTCACACCCGATTCGGGTTGATAAGAATCAATGTAGGGCAGGGGCTCTGCTCCTGCCGTTTGTTGCTAATAGGTTATGTTACAGCGGCAGGAGCAGAGCCCCTGCCCTACGTTCCATCCAATAACGGCACATTATATGAACCCCTCTGACCTATAACAACGAAGGTGTACGCGCTGGTTACAGGCTACACCCAATTCGGGTTGATGGGAATCCAGGAATCAATGTAGGGCAGGGGCCTACACCAGCCCTACATAGAGCTGGTGTTTGCTCCTGCCGCTGTGACATTACCAATTTGTCATATATAGGCTATTGGATATTACTTTCCAGAACCCGAACGGCCTCGTCCATGCAGACCGCAGCCTCGCGGATCTTCGCTGCGATTTTGCTGCGCCGCCCCTTGTCCTGCAAGGCTTCAAGGGTCACATTGAACCCGCCGCCAAGCGCTTCCAAATCCATACCGTTGTCGTTGTTCCAAATTTTGGCAATGCGGTCATACAGTCTGTTGATATCATCCAGGAAGGACATGTCAGGGTTCAGCCCTTGCGCCCTTTTCAAAAAATTGTGGGCGCAGCTCCCGTTTGTAGCCATGTTGCAAATGTTGCTCACATGGGCGCCCCAACCGTCAAAATCTTCAGGTTTCATATTATCAAACCTGCCATTTTCAATATCTGCTGCCCATGCGCGGAAAGCCTCAGCCCCGGAGCAAAATCCCTCTGTTTTTATTGTGAGCAGTCTCGGCATATCGTATATTATGTCCCTGTAAGCGCGCGCAATGTCTACCGGGCGCTTCTGTTCGCCTACAAAAATCCAACCCTTCGCGACATGAATTTCATTGGATGACGCTTTGACATGGCGGGGCAAGTCCACGCCTTCTGTGCCTTCCGCGCCTTCCAAAATGATCTGTTCAATCGGGACGCGCTCGGGCTCGGATTTGTCGCCGGACAAATATAGCAGGGTTTTCCCGTGTTCCTCATACCCGGCGTATATGCCCCACGGAGGCCCGCCGTGCGTAACCGCAATGACCGGCAGCCCTTTGTCGATATACGCCATAAGCGTTTGGATATACATTTCTTTGTTGGCGCTAAGCTGCTTCCCGGAAACGAATGTGCTGGCATAACCGCTTTTATCAAAGATATTCTCGAAATAGCTTCCGCCTTCGGTATTGAACATACAGGCCGACACGCACTCGCCTAAATAGTCTTTGTACGAATAAACCTGCGCCAGGACGTCGCCCGTAAGGCCCGCGAAAAACCAATAGCCGAGATCGGACACTTTCGTTTTGCAGTTATATATTTCATCTGTCATAAGATCGGAACCTGCCGCGTATTTCCCAAGGCACTCCATCACATACCGGGCGCAACCGTTGAAGTGGTAATTCTCCCCATGTTCGCTGATAATGAAGCGATGGATATTCGGTATTGCGTTGTTGCTCTGTTTTGTGGCCATTGTAAGCGCTCCTTCTTTTATTTTAGGTTTCTGCGACTGCGCTAGCTGTGAAACGCGGATTGACTTGAAAAATATTTTGCTTTGCCCATTTGAGCCTATTATGATGGGCAGCGGCGTCCCGTTTTTCATATCCGCCGACATGTAGGGGAAATTCACGCCGCAATACCGAATTTCGCCGTTGATTATGGCTGCCAAATGCTTTTCGCCGACAATCCATGTCAGGCGGTTATATTCGTTTCGGTTGATCCGCCCGCGCTTGGGGTACCGGAAATAATCGCGGAATATCGGCTGGTGAAAGCAGATTGCTTCTTGCGACAGCCGCTCATCGGGGTTTGTTTCCATATTGATACCAAAAAAATAGTTCAAGTCGTCGCCGTGATACAGGCGGATGCTGCCCTCGTCCGCGCCCCAGGCAAACTGCATGCTCTCTTTGCGTATCCGAAACTCGATATCCACGCGGAAAGGCAGCTTGACCGCTACGTTGGTTGACAATACCCGCGTTGATATCCAGGCGATATACTCGGCTTCCCCTTGCTCGGTAACTTGATAATGCGGGCGGTTTATCGGCGCCAGCTTGTCCGGCGGCACTTCGGCTTCCCATAAAACAGGGTTTGCCCGCTCGATTTCCGCCAAGCCAATATCGGTCGCTTCCGCCGGCTTTTCAAACAGCGCGGGGTCAGCCATGCGCTTTTTCACCGGCGCCAGCAAGGAAACAAGCTCCCTATGGCCGTCGGGGGAAATCAAGTTTTCCAGCAGCGCCGGGTGGCGCAGGCTGCCGTCGCTTCGGTAATCAATTTGATAAAATTTATTGCCGTCGAAGCTTGTAATCAAAGAGCGGAAACGCTCGCCAATATCCTCGTCAAGATAAACATTGACGGCGGCGAACAGGCCGCCGTCAAAGACATGGTCTATATAATCGCTGTCATTTATAAAATCGCCGGGAATTGCAAGGACTATCACATCGCCTGATTCTGTCTGGTATTCAAAACGCTCATGCTGCCCGGGCCGCCCGGTTGATAGCCCCTTCGACTGGGCCCATCGCCAAAAACCGTCAGGATCGGAGGTTTTTGGACCGGTTTTTGGACCGGCTTTTAGCAACGACGAAATTACGCGCATTATAGGAAGCAAGACAATCGCCGGTTCGACAGGCTTTGCGAGCAAGCCGCCGAGGTTGCGCAGCTCATTGTAAGAAACCGGGCCGGCCGGGCGCCCAGCACCCTGATCGCCGGTAGGGCTTGGTTCGCCTGCGGGGCTTGACTCGCTTATGCGGTTCTGCTTGCCCATGCGGTTCTGCTTGCCCATGCGGTTCTGCTTGCTCATGTGGTCCTGCTCGACCGTGCGGTTTGGCTCGCCTGCGGGACTTGACGTGCGTTCTTCCAGCAATTCAAGCTGTTTGTCCATTTCTTCATAAAGCAGAGGAATGGCGGAGATTTTTGTGATACCGTTCTTAAGCATCGTCTGCAAAAAGTCGCTGACGATGCGCTTTAGTTCGGACAGGGCATACACTTCATTGTCTATTTCCTGAATGCGGCTGACAAAGACCTCGACGACCGTACTCATATCCTCGCTTTCGTATATGCGAATGATGTCTTTTATCGGAATCTGCATTTTGCGCAGAACCATGATCTGTTTGAGCCGTTCGATGTTACCCGCGTCGTAATAGCGGTATTTCTCAAATTCAGGGCGCGTGCTGCGGATCAGCCCGACTTGCTCGTAGTAGCGCAGGCTCCGCGACGACAATCCTAACCGGACCACAAGGTCAGTGATTTTAACTAATTCCAATGGCATATCCCCCTCGCTACAATAAGTCTATCACTTGACCTTGCGTCAATGTCAACAGTCAGCACAGGGGGCAAGCCGGTTTGGCGCGCTATTAATAAACATCTGGCTAACAAAACTTGGCGGCCGGGGGTTATATTGGGTAACCGGCATAGGGCGCATTCTAATCATCTTTTGCATCGATTATTATGATAAAATGAGTTATAACAGATCAAATAAATTATAACGGATCAAATAAATTATAGTTGATCAATGTTTCAACAGTTGGGAAGCTCATGTTATTAATACTAGAAAGGGCAGAACTGAGGCGCGATACGACAAATACAGAAATAGAATTGTAATAATTGCCATGGTTATATGCATGGCTATATGCGCACAGGCTGTGCATGGCCTTTTGTATGGAACGTTTCTTTAATACCGCAGGGCCCATGATCGAGGCGGACCACTACTGCATTGACCCGCTGTCGCGCGTCGACTGGGAGGACATTCAAAAGCTTATCCGCGACAAGCGCTACTTTGTGATGCACGCACCGCGCCAGACGGGCAAAACCAGTACGCTGCTTGCGATGATGCACGCGTTGAACAATGAGGGGCGCTATGCCTGCGCGTATGCGAACATTGAGATAGCGCAGGCCGCCCGCAGCGATGTATCACAAGGCATACCCGCAGTATGCAGCGCCGTGTCGAGATCAGTTGCTTTGTATTTGAAAAGGCCGGATTTGAAACAATGGTTTTTGAATGAATGCATAAAGCTGCCGCCGCAAGATCAACTTTTCCAATTGCTTAATCATTGGGTTGCTACATCTGAAAAACCCACAGTGCTTTTCATTGACGAAATCGACGCGCTTGTCGGGGACACATTGGTTTCAGTGCTGCGCCAAATACGTGCCGGATACGCGCAGCGCCCGGAAGAATTCCCCCAAAGCATTGTTCTCTGCGGTGTGCGGGACGTGCGCGACTACCGCATCCATCAGAGCGGCGGTGAGATCATCACCGGTGGTAGCGCATTCAATATCAAAACAGAATCATTGCGGATGGGAAATTTTTCGCCGGAAGAATCGAAAGCGCTGTGGCTGCAGCACACGAGGGACACCGGGCAGGTGTTCGACGATGCCATCTTCCCGGAGCTTTGGGAAGACACATATGGCCAGCCTTGGCTCATAAACGCGTTAGGTTACGAAATAACATGGAAGCTGCGCCGAAACCGCGACCGCAGCCGCAAGATAACGCTGCAAGATTACAATGAAGCCCGCGAGGAACTTATCCAGTCCCGCGCGACGCACCTCGACCAATTGGTCGACAAGCTTCAAGAGCCGCGCGTTTTCAGCGTTATCAGCGAACTACTCGCCTCAGAGGAAGACATTGTCCACGCCCCGCCGGCGGACGTGCAGTATGTATCCGACTTAGGCCTTATCCGCACGAGGCCGTCCATTGTCATCAGCAACCGCATATACCGCGAAGTGATACCCCGCGAGCTCACATGGTCGACGCAGGTGATGATAGGCACTCAGGAGACGGAATGGTATGTCACGGAAACCCGCGCGCTGGACATTCCAAAACTCTTATCCGCGTTCCAGCAGTTCTTCCGCACGCACGCTGACACCTGGATAGAGGGGTTCAGCTACAAAGAAGCCGGGCCGCAGCTCCTGCTGCAGGCGTTCCTGCAGCGCATAGTGAACGGGGGCGGCTACATAAACCGCGAATACGGACTCGGGCGCAAGCGGACCGACCTGTTCATAGAATGGCCGCTGGACGAGGCGCAGGGCATGCACGGCCCCCTCCAGCGCATCGTCATCGAAATAAAGCTGCGGCGCGGCGCGGCGCTGGAAACCCTCATCGCCAAAGGCCTTGAACAAACGGCAGACTACGCCCGCCGCGCCGGCGCAGCCGAAGCCCACCTGATAATAATAGACCGCGACCCAGTGCGGCCATGGGACGAAAAAATCTGGCGCCGCGACGAGAGCCATGCCAGCCTCGCCATCACCGTATGGGGCGCATGATAGATATCATAGATCAAGGTATCACTGGTTGGGACGCTTGGCAGCAGAACGGATAAGGCTGTTCACTATTTCAATGCAATTAATTTTTCGGAGGTTCATGTATGCCAGGTCCGATGCTCCATTTATTTGTCGCTAAAAAGCTGTAATCAAATCGTGTAAAACTCTTGTATAAATTATAATTTTCTTATTACCAAAGCATCGCCTGTTGTTGTGCTATACTTTGCTATAGGATCGTGGCGTTACTAACCGCAAGTTCTCGTTGTTTCTGCCGCGCCGGGTATAAGGAGATAATAAATTTATGATACATTTGGCAACAAACCGCTTAATAATCCGCGATCCGCTGCCGGCTGACGCGGAGGAGTGGCACCGTTTGTTAAGTGACCCGAAAACAATGTACTATCTGCCGGATATCATGACGCGTTCGTTTGAGGAAAGCCGCGATAATCTTGAATGCGCCATCAATGAGTCTAAAATCCCGAACAGGACAAAATATTTCTTTGCCATTGAGAGCAAAGCGACAGGCGCATTAATCGGTACGATTGGTTATACCGTAATGCAAACAACGCCTGCCGGAAAAGTCGTAGGCGTTGGCTATTTTATTCTGCCCGAATATCACGGACAAGGCATTATGACCGAGGCATTGCGCGAGGTCATCCGCTTCGCGTTTGAAGATGGCGGCGTCTATCGGATTGAAACGGGATGTATCACAGAAAACCGCGCCTCCGAGCGGGTTATGCAAAAATGCGGGCTGATAAAAGAAGCCGAGCGCAAAGCGTATGTTTGGCATGACGGGCGTTTGAAAGACCGAGTGGAATACAGGCTGCTGCGGGATGAATGGCTTTCATCCTTGGGAGCATTCATCGTTGAGCCGATATCGAGCAAAAACAGAGCCGCCGTGGACGCGCTGATCGCCGAAAGCTGGGCGGGCCCTTATATCGCCGCACATGGCGATTTGCTTGATACCCGAACACATCCCGGCTATGTCGCGTTAGACAACGGCGCAATCGTAGGATATATTTTATACAACATCGCTGACGGCGATTGTGAAATTACCGTTTTGGAAAACTTGCGCCAAAAACAGGGCATTGGCCGAGCGTTGACAGAGGCTGTCATAGACAAAGCGAAAGAAGCGGATTGCCGCCGCGTCTGGCTAATAACGACAAACGATAACACCCACGCCATTCGATTTTACCAGAAGCTGAATTTTAGCCTAAAGGCGGTGCATATCAATGCTTTGGGCGAATCAAGGAAACTCAAGCCGCAAATTCCGCCAATCGGAAACGATGGGATTCCATTAAAGCACGAATTCGAATTTGAATTTGAAATTGTCACGGCAAGCAACAGTTTGGATGTAAATAGCAGCGCGCCGTTGAATGCCCCTTTTTTCGCATGCATTACTATCCGCGAAATTGAGGATCGGGACTACCCCGAAGTTTTGAAGATATGGAACAATGAGCTGGGCAACAGTTATTTCACCGCTGAAAATATAAATTTGCATCACAAACGGTTTAAGGGAAACGAAAACTACAAAGCATTTGTTGCAGTGTTGGATCAATGCGTAGCCGGCGTTGTTTACATCATGCAGTATGCGCCATGGGGCGTTGCGGGCGAGCAATTTTGGATTCAAGGCATTGCCGTGAGGGGCGACTTGCAGGGCAAGGGTATAGGGACAAAACTGCTTGAGCATATAGAAAAATACGCAAAGAAAAAAGGGGTAGGATACATCACTCTCAATACCGGTTTCAAACGAACCGCTGCCCACGCTTTTTATGAACGCAATGGCTATAGTTCGGGGAATTATTGCTTTGGAAAAAAACTTTAGCTTTGCCCGTAAGTAACGCGCGACGGAATATAAATAATTACGTCTGGCGGTAACAATCATGGCATCAAACCAAGATAAAATAATCAGCTTTTATAGTGGATACAACGAAGATGATAGATCCGCAGAATCAAGGGCAAGAAATCTTGAATTTCATTACACGAAAAAGTTGCTCCACGAATTTATCGGAGCAGACAATAACGTGATTGAATTGGGATGCGGCACAGGATATTATGGTATGTATTTTTCTGATTTCTGCGCTCATTACACAGGCATAGACCTTTCGCCGGACAATATTGCAGTATTTAATAAAAAGATTTCAGATGCGCGCAAGTCTAATATCCGCGCGTTAATTGGCGATGCGACTAATCTGGCCGACATACACAGTAACAGTTTTGATGTCGTCCTGTGCCTTGGCCCAATGTATCATTTGCCTCGCGATATGAGGTTGGCGGTCTTTGATGAGTGCCACAGAATAGCAAAGGCAGGCGCGGTATTGGCATTTTCCTATATAAACAGGCTTGGGGTTTATGCGGCAGCTTGCCTTGATGAAAAATGGCGCAAAAAATACGCAAATGTAGAGCCGGACAATTTCATTCTTAAACATAGCACCTTAGAGTCGTTGCAAGGCGTTTTCTTTTTCACTTCCCCCGAAGAAATGCAATATGACGCACAGCAAAAGGATCTTGAGATAGTCAAAAATTGCGGGTTGGATTACGTTTTCGCCCAGGGAACGATTAATGCGATGGATGATGAAACATTCGCTTTGTACAAGAAACTTGCCGACAGAATGCTTGATAGCCCGTCATGTACGGGGCTTTCGGATCATGCATTGATAGTGTGCAAAAAATAAACGTTTCCATTATTAGCAGCATAGGCAAAGAATTTATGAGTATTATAAAATCCCACAATATCACCCTTTACGGAGGCAATGACATAAATATTGTATTGCGCCCGCTCTGCGATGGGCATCTGGCGCTGCTGTACAAATGGTGCGCCGACCCGGAAGTGCTTTACTGGACTGAGGGCGGCACGAATGACGCCGATTTGTCATACGGGGCGGATACTGTCCATAAGATTTACGGCGGCGTGTCGCAGAACGCTTTTTGCTTCCTCGTGGAAGCGGATGGAGTCCCCATCGGCGAGTGCTGGCTGCAGAAAATGAATTTGCCATATGTGAACGCCATGTATCCCGAGGCGCTCGATGTCCGCAGGATTGATATGTCCATCGGCGAGAAATCGTACTGGAACAAAGGCATAGGGACGCAGTTCATCGGTATGATGATTGACTTCGCGTTCTATGGCGAGAATGTGGACGTTTTGCATTGTTTTTGCGAGGATTACAATGTGCGCTCCCGCCGCATGTGGGAAAAACATGGGTTTGCGCGTATATTGGAAGAGCCATTGGAGCCGCAGCCGCAAAAAGGCAAATGGCAGTATCATTACCGGCTCACGAGGCAGGATTTTGCCCGGCGGCGCCGAGTAAAAGTCCCGACAGAGAAACAGTTTACCCTCCCGGTTTCTGGCTTGCAACCGAGCCAATTATGGATCAGCGAAGGCAAGCTGCGGCTCGTTCGCGAATGGTTCGATCCGAATGATAAAGATTCGGGCAACTTCGACCCGATACCGGTCAAACGGTTCAATGGCAAGGTATTGATGACAGACGGGCATACACGCGCCGTCGCGGCCTACCTTGCCGGATGGGATAGCGTGCCCGTTTATTGGGACGAAGACGAGCTTGATATGCGCGCCTATGCGATGGACGTAAAATGGTGCGATGAGGAAGCGGTACGCAGCCCGATCGATCTCGCGGGGCGCATTGTGCCGCATAAAGATTATGAGCGGCTGTGGCGCAAGCGGTGCATGGAAATGGTGTTGTAATGTTTTATGCTATATCTTATATAATTTAACTTAACAAACGCTGTGTCATTATGTTGGCGGACTTGCATGGAACAAAGGGGACGGTTCTCTTGTGTTGTGGTTCATAATACAAGAAAATTGTCCCCCTTTGTTCTGTACCATTTCGCTTGCGCGTTGTACAGCTTTGCGTACTCGCCACCCGTTGCAAGCAATTCGTCGTGCGTTCCGTCCTCGGCTATCTCGCCGTTCTTCATGACGACTATCCTGTCCACCAATTTGCACAGCCCGACGCGGTGGGAGATGATGAGCGCCGTCTTCCCCGCCGCCGCGTCCATAAATTTTGACAATATTTCCGTTTCGATTAGCGGGTCGAGCGCACTCGTCGGCTCGTCCAGCACAATCAGCTCGCTGCGCTTGAACAGTCCCCGCGCAATCGCCAGCTTCTGCCATTCGCCGCCGGACAGCTCCTTGCCGCCGAACTCGCGCCCCATCATGTCGCCGAGGACGATATGCGCGCCGACGCCAGCGCCAACGCTCGCATCGACTGCAGTGCCTGCGGCGCCCATGACGCCCGAGCCAATGCCGACACCAGCGCCGACGCTCGCATCGACCGCAAAGTTTGCGAAGCCCGCGTCGCTCAGCGCCGACCTGACCCCAGCCTCATCGTCCATGCGAGACGTGTCCGCGATAGCGACATTTTCCTTCATCGTCAAATTATATGAAACGAAATCCTGCGCCACGGCGGATATGTGCGGATAGAAGCTATCTTTTACGAAATCGGCGACAGGGCTGCCGTCATAAAGCACGTTACCATTTTCCGGCGGGTATAGCCCAAGTAGCACTTTAGAAAGCGTCGTTTTGCCGCTGCCATTTTCGCCGAGTATGGCGACTTTTTCGCCTTTGCGGATATGCAGGTTGATCCGGTTCAAGGCATATGTGTCTTTGCTCGGGTACTTGAAACTGACATTTATGAGCTCAATGCCCCCGCGCAAGCCGTTGAATGCGATCTCGCCGTCCGGCTCGTCCGGCATGTCGATAAACGTGAAGTAATCCTTTGCATATGCGATTCGCTCCGTAAACCACCCGAACCCCGACAAAAAGTTCTGCATGCTGTTTTGAAGACTCAGAAACGCCCCTATCGCCGCGCCGAAAACGCCGATGCTCACCTGACCGCGTAGGGCGAGCGCCAGCACTACGATGATGGAAACGCCATAGCCAACGATGCGAAAAGCGTCGCACCGCAGCAAAGAGAACGCGTCCTTTTTTTCTATCGCCCACAACTCCTCGTTTACCTCGTCGCGTGCAGCCCTCCACCTATCCGCTATATATTCGCCAAAACCTATGACGCGCATCTCTTTTGCCGGCCGCCGCGAGGTTATCAGTCCCCATAGATAGGCTTGCAGGCGCGTCTTCTTTGCCTGGTGCTGCTTAACGCTGGCGAATTCCTTGCCGCGCACTATGCGGGCAAAAAGATAGGGCAGCACAGATAAAAACGACAGCGGCAGCAGCCAATAGCTGTATGCGGACAGTACCGCTGCTATGCTGATAACTTGGATGCCCGCGCGGACGAACCTGAACGAATGGTTGAATATCGCCGACAGCGACTCGTCGTTGACCGCTTTTTCCGCCCGTTCCTTTTTGTCCAATATTGCCGCGTCCTCGAACATCATCAGCGGGAGCCTCGCCAGTTTTTCATACAGCGCGATGCGGAAATACGCCGTGCCTTTTTCATAAATCCCGGCGTTGAGCGCAATGCTCCTGACATACACCAGCAAATCGTTCACCAGATAGACGCCCAGATATAGCCCGGCGTATAGGTAAAGGCCGTTTCGCGCAGGCTCGCCGCCCAAAACTTTTGCCGCGTTGTCGAACAAGTTGATTGATATATGCGTGATTACGGCAGGGGTCAGCGCGCCGTAGAAATAATCCAGTGCTGTTATGGCCGCGGACAGGGGAACCCATTTGAAAATGTTTTTATATATTCTTAATATGCTCTTCATATGTCGCGCCCGCCCCCTTCCGCGTCCGTCGCGTACCACCCGCTTTGGCTTTCGTACATCCGCGCATACAGGCCGCCCGCCGACATCAGATCGTCATGCCTGCCCATCTCTTTAACGACGCCGTCTGACAGCACGACGATTTTGTCCGCCATCCTCGCGCTCGCCAAGCGGTGGGAAATCATGATGCATCCCCTGTTTTTCAAAACCTCCGCGAAGCTATGGTACATATTGCTTTCGGCCACAGGGTCAAGGGAGGCGGTGGGCTCGTCCAATATTACAAACGCACTGTTGGATAGGCAAGCCCGCGCCACGGCGATGCGCTGCCATTGGCCGCCCGATATGTCCACGCCGCTTTCCTCCAGCTTACCAAGCGGCGCGTCCAGATCGGCGATGCCTTCTGCGAGCCCCATGGCAAGCGCGCCGTGCAGGGCGCCGTCGTCATTGAGTTTTGACAGGTCGCCGAACGCGACGTTTTCGCGTAAAGTCAGCTCGTAATGGCAAAAGTCCTGGAAAACCACGCTGAACGCGCGGCGCAGGGCGGCGGCGTCCAGTGTTTGAATGTCGGTGCCGTTGATGAGGATGCGCCCGCTGTCCGGCTTGTACAAGCGGCACAGGAGCTTAATTATTGTGGACTTGCCCGCGCCGTTCACGCCGACAAGCGCTACCCGCTCGCCCGCATTGACCTCGAAGCTGACGCCGTTCAGCACTTTCGATTCGGTTTTCGGGTAGCAGAACACTACATTATCAAAAACTATGTGCGGTGGTATTTCAACCGGCGGCTCTACATGGGCGACGCGGGGGCTGTGAGCGTTTTGGGCGTCGCAGGCGTCTTGGGCTCTGTGAGCACCGTAGGTGTCGAGGGCGTTGTGGGCGCCGTAGGCGTCTTGGGCGCCGTGGGCGTTGTGGGCGCCGTAGGCGTTGTGGGCGCCATAGGCGTCTTGGGCGCCGTGGGCGTTGTGGGCGCCGTAGGCGTCTTGGGCGCCGTGGGCGTTGTGGGAGCCGTAGGCGTCTTGGGCGCCGTAGGCGCCGTGGGCACTGCAGGCGTCAATCTCCGGCAACCCGAAAAATGTGTAATAATGCTCCATCATAAGATATTGCCTGCGCATGTTTTGCACGGAATACGACAGAGCCTCCGCGTTGTTCAAGATCGCCCAAGTCGATGCGATCAGCGCCGTGAACAGCCCTATTGTGATGCTACCGTTCACAATGGTTGATATGAGCCCAAGCACGATAAAGAATGACCAGCATTTGAAAAGGACTGTGCTGACAAGGAAGTATTTTTGGGAATGTATCGTCGTTTTTACGCGGGCATCAAGGACCTTGCGGGAAATGACCCGCCATTTGCCGGAAATATACTGCGTCGCCCGAAATATCTTTAATTCAAACAGCGACGATTTATTTGACAAAAGCCCGCCCAGATAGTGCATCATGCGCTCGTCGGCGGATTGGTTGTTGAACATGGTGTTCATCATGTCGGCGGCCTTGAAGTCGAGCCATATCATGGGCACTAGCAATCCGGCGAACCCAGCCACGAACCACCAGCCGGCCTGCGCGAAAATCAGCGCCGCGCCGACGACGCCAATCATGCTTTCAAGCACCTGGAGCATAGTCAAAAACAATTGGAAGACCTTGTCCTGCGGGTCGGAGGACATCCGAAGCAGCGTGTCCTGCACGCCCTCGTCCTCGAAACATGCATAGTCGAGCCGCATGAACTTCGCGATGACCTCCGGCGTCATGCCGATATTCAATTTTCTCCGGAAGGACACATGCAAGATCCCGTTGAAAAAACCGGCGCCAATCGCACTGTAAAACAACAGCGAAAATAACAAAAGCCCTAACCAAAGCAAAAGGCTGCTCTGGCTGCCCTGGCTACCCTGGCCGCCCCAGCCGCCTTGGCTGCCCTGGCCGCTCCAGCCGCCCCAGCCGCCGCCTTGCGCCAGGATGCCCGAAACCGCGTCGATAATCCGCTGCGTGAAGTAAATCGAAAGCGGGGTAAGCGCCGCAGACAGACCTATCTGAACCAATTTCAATACAGTAAGCACAGGCGCAAAACGAAATAAAATTGATATGGATTTAAATGACTTTTTAAACACAGCCTATCCTACGTAAAATTTATTTAAACCGATCATGTGAACCGCTCTCTTGATTCAGTATATTGCTTTTTATTGCCCGCGTTAACCGTCATTTTTAAAAACGTATTATTATGGAGGCTTCAAATTTTCGAACCTCGGTCGACGGGCTTTCCGTCAAAAATGAGATTAAACAACTCCACCTCCAGCGTTCACCTTTCAACGCCATACCCGAAATTTAAGTTGCTATTATGCTATACTATGATATAGGAGCGTTGTTCTATGCGCAATGTGTTGCGTGCTACGTGTTGCGTGCTTCGAGTGTGAGTAATGTGCTTCGGGTTTTCGTGAAGACAAACGTATTATAAATAAATACACATGATTTAATTAAGTTTTAAGCCATCATCCATATTCTGGGAAACTTTAAATGTATCAAGGGCTGCCGCGTTGGTTAGAATCGCCAGTGGTGTTGGATGGTAACGCTAGCGGCGTTGGTTGGTCTCGCCAGCCGCGTTGCGCGCCCGCCTGGTAATCACACATTAAAATATAGTACAGGTGCGATATGAGATTTAATGTTTTAGCGTTTATATGCACCGTGGGATGTTGCCTTATATCAATGATTATTGCAGGGACGTCTGCGGGAAAGAAAAATAACAGAGAATGGCTTGAGAGCCTTAATCACCCAGATAATTCATTCATGGTCAAGTATATGAATGTTGTCGGGTTTGGTTTTTATTTTATTTTTGGCTATGTGTTATATAATCTTATTACCATCGAGGATATCATTACCATAGCACTAACGGTTGTCGTGATACAGCTTATGGGACTATGCCCGTTTTTCCTGCACAAGACTAGAAAACTGAAACTGTTTTTCTATGCCAATTTTATTTTCCTTGTTCTATTACCGATGCTAATTTTGTTATTGCTGCAATCAAATTTCGTATTGGCAATTTTAGTTATCATTTATTTATTGTGGTTTGTATATGACTTGTCATATTGGTATCGACTTATGAAGCTAAACAAACAATATTAAAAAGGCTGCCAACCAAACGGCAGCCCTTTCCTACGACTCATTCAAACTACTCATTCAAACGCCCTTTTTATTTATTTGCTTGCCCTTAACTGCGATTTGCGCTTTTCTTCTTCGCGCTGGCGGATTGGGATGCATAACTTTCCCTCTAAAAAATTTGTTAGTTATCGCAGAAAAAATAATTAAATAATATTCTTCTAAACATGACGCGCTGTTGTCATCTTTTGCTTGCTATATTTAAAAACGTAGCAACCAAAAATGATGTTAGAGTTTTTCCAACGCTCAAACGCTGGAAACAAAACTAATCGAGTGGCAGGGAGCATGGTGCCATCGCTTCACGCTCTGCCGCCAGTAACCACAAGGAGGGTAACGATATGCCAAGACCAACAACGAAACCTGACTTAACGAAAGCGGCAAATGAACAGTTTGACAAGATGTGGCAACACATTAATTCTATGACGGACGATGAGCAAAACGCCGCTTTCAATTTTGGCGAGGACATCAAGCAAAAAGAAGCGCATTGGAAGCGCGACAAAAATATGCGAGATGTGCTTGTACATTTATACGAATGGCATCAGCTTCTATTAAACTGGATTACAGCCAATCAAAACGGCGAAGCCAAACCGTTTCTGCTTGCGCCATACAATTGGAAAACGTATGGCGATATGAATGTTATGTTTTGGGAAAAGCACCAATACACTACATACAATGATTCAAAGGTAATGCTTCTTGACAGCCATAAAAAAGTCATGTCGTTGCTTGAATCGTTTTCAAATGAAGAACTGTTCCAAAGCAAACATTTTTCTTGGACAGGAACCACGACTCTCGGTAGTTATTGCGTTTCAGTAACAGCCAGCCATTACGATTGGGCTATAAAAAAAATCAAGGCACATAAAAAATCATATAAAGAATGATTACAATGCGGTGCAATAAAACGCTCTGAATTATTTTCGCGATCCGCCTATCAAGCCTATCAATGGACGGGTAGTCATCGATGAAGCTCACTTAATGATTTTCGACCGCGCCCCAGAGCGGTCATGGGACGAGAAAATTTCGCAACAGATGACAGCGCGGATATGCTGAACAAAATATGAAGCATGGTCCTCTCATTGCCCATGCAACGGCCACAAAATCTACGCAAACAAAACTTGCACCAATAGCATGTAAAGCACTGTGCCTGTCCCGATAGATAATAGTATGTTCTTTTTCCATATGTGCAGCACCACCACAGAAGCAATAGCAATCATCTCCGGCAGCCCGTGCGGGGATATGACGAAATCTATATCACGTATACAGTACACTACCAATAGGCCGATGGCAGCCGCAGGCAACACTTTTCCCAGGTATGCGATAAAACGTGGGGCTGCGGCGGCATCCGGATAAAGCAAAAATGGCAAAAAGCGCGTGATACAGGTGCCAAGCATGAGCATGGAAACAATTATTAAGGATTGCAATGTGGTCAGCATTATATGTCAACTCCTATAGCATAAATTAATTAATAACTCCTGTGGTCAGCATTAATTATCAGCGCCTTTCGCGATTTTTTTTTGGAACATAGCCAAACATATAATAATCAAGGCCATCGCAGGAATTATGAACCCTTCCGCGCCAAATATAAACAGGCTGACTGTTGCAGCGGCCAGACCAATCAGGGCAGGCGAACGATTCCTCTTTAGCCTCCATTGATCGATAAATATCGCCACAAAAAATGCTGTCATAACAAAATCCAATCCCCGCGTATCAAACACAACTAAAGGTTTTATGACTCCCCCGACTACCCCGCCCAGCACCCAGTAAATCTGATGCATCATCGTAATAGCCAGCATAAATAACCGTTTTTCTACATGTGGCGGCGGTTCGATAGAATGGAGCAGCGAAAAGGTCTCATCGCACATACCAAATATAAGGTATGGCTTTATTTTTCCTGTATTGCTGTATTTTTCCAGCATGGAAAAACCGTAAAACAGGTGCCTTGCGTTTATTACCAGCGCAATCATAAAAGCATACAGGGGGTTAAATGCGGAGGAAAGCAAACTGATTCCGACAAACTGCAAAGACCCAGCGTAAACGGCGCTGCTAATCAACAGTATCCACGGCCAATCGTACCCCTTGCTGCCCATCAGGACGCCATAGGCAATGCCCAGAAAAAGAAAGCCGGTCATTACGGGTATGGTATGAGGAAATGCCGCTTTGAATGCGGCAGGCAGTTTTTTCAACATTTCTGTGTACCTCGCATCCCCAGTATTTCGCGCGTTGCATTCGCACTGCATTAATACTGTGATATTCGTTGTCAAAAAATCGTTCTTATTTGCATCTTTGCATCAGTATATAACAATGGACGCTCGAATGGATTAAAGACCGCTCGAATGGAGCAAAACATGGCGCAGGCATAGCAAGCCGAGGGAACAGGGGAGCAACCGATTTAGACGGTAAAATCGTCGAACCATGTCGTAGTTTATGGTTATTGTCATACAGAGGATTTGATATGAATTCGCCCTATAGTTGAAATATTATCGCCTGACGCGATATGGAAAATTGGCAAGAATGCAGTTATATTAAAAACAAGCGCGCAAATATATTTTCGGAGGTTATTTATGCTGTATATCGCGGGAAATCTCAAAAGGTTGCGCAAAGAAAAGGACCTTACGCAAGAGGAAGTCGCACAAATGCTGAACGTTTCGCCGCAGAGCGTCAGCAAGTGGGAGCGCGGCGAAACCATACCGGACATTACGCTCCTGCCTGCCCTGTCCAACCTCTACAAGGTGAGCGTCGACACGCTCATCGGTATGGACAAGATTAACAGCCAGCAGATGCGAAATGACATATTCACTGCAGCGCACACCCATATGCGCAACGGCGAGACGGCCGCTGCCGTCCAGGTTTTTACAGAAGCCATAAAAACATACCCCAACGATGAGGGGATCATGTCGGACCTGGCCATGGCGCTTGCCCTCGGCGACGACCCGGAAAGCTTACAGCAGGCCATTACGCTTTGCGAACGGTTGCTGTCCGACAACCAAGGCGATAAGGTCCACCATACGACGCGCGCCGCCCTGTGTTTTATCTTTTTAAAAGCCGGCGAAAAAGACAAATCGATCGAGATAGCGCGTAGGCTGCCCCATTTGCGCGAGAGCCGCGAGAGTGTGCTCGCGCAGATTGAGAGCGATTTGTCTGTTGATGATATCAATGCATACTTAAAATTCATTGGCTTCGGCGGTAGCGACGAGCAGGATATAGTTGAAATCGATTTCGGAACCGGTATGATTGCCGTTTGCGCAGAGCACGGCTTGCTAAACAAAATAAAAGCGCTGCGCGACGAGTACAACGCCCCGACGACAAGGGATGGGCTGCGCATAATCCCGAACATACGAGTCCGGGACAAGGCCGAGCTGCTGCCCGGTCAGGTGCGTGTCCGCCATTTAGCCGACTACCTGCTCGACAAGGAGTTTTCCGACCCCGTCGATGCCACCGCTGAGATTATCGAAGCGCTTCGCAAAATCGCAGAGGTGCGCAGTTCAAGGGGATAAGGAACGCGAACGCGCCCCAAAGAACGCGGACACGGCTTGGTATATGTTTTTACCGCTACCTATAGTTATAACGACACTGCCCTATTTGCCAGCTTTTTCTAATATATCTATAATGTCGGCGAACCTCCTGCTTTGGGCGTGGGCCAGCGGGGGGACGCCGTCTTTGTCGGGGAGGGCGGCGTCGGCGCCGGCGTTGACCAGCAGGCGCACTACCTCGGTGTGGCGCGCCCCGCCGTCGCCCAGTATGATGGCTTCGAGTAGTGCGGTCCAGCCGATATTGTTGATGTGGTTGATGCGGATGTCCGTCTCCAGGAGCATTTTGATGATTTCAACGTGCCCCCGGTCGGCGGCGCGGATCAGGCCGGTCCCGTTGTAGCTGTCAGTGCTGTGGACGTCCGCGCCGGCTTTTAGGGTTTTGGCGAGCAGCTCCGCGTAGCCCTCGGACGTCGATATCAGGTAGGCGCTTTGCAACGAGTTGTCTTTCATATTAACGTCGGCCCCGGCGGCAATCAGTAAATCGGTAATGTCGAGATGGTTCTTATATGCGGCGGCTACGAGGGCGCACCTGCCCTCCCTGTCCTGCGCGTGGATATATATGTCCCCCGCCAGCAAGACTTTGACGGCATCTGTGTCCCCTTTGCTCGACGCCTCAATGAGGCGCATGCTATTTATGTTTCTTGGCTGCTTTGCGAAAATTGCTCCTGCCATGGCAGATATCTCCTTGTGATTTATTATCGTGTGAGCAATTGCAAATTAAAATGCGCGGGCGAACACTGTTCGCCCCTACACGCTTTTGTTCTTATGGATCAATATTCCTTTCATATATTCGCTGTTGTTGTGCGCTTCCAGCACAAGCTGCTTCTCTTCCTCGCTGCAGTTTATGAGTATTTTTATTTCGCTGTCGCGTTTTAGAGAATCTACTGTGCAGATGATTGCGTCGACGCCGCAGCCACCTGCCGTGCCTTGCCATATATCAATCCCGCCGCCGTCCATCGACGACGTATTTTCGAGATACCCGTAGTCGACGGGGTATACAATCGACGGGTATTTTGGGTGGCGGCTGCCTTTAGGTCGGTCTATCACTATCTTCGAGGCAGTGACGAGCTGGTCGAGAGCCCGCCAAAAAGCAGGACTGTACGTGGCATATGCGTCGGTGGCGGCGTCTGCATTGGTGGTGTCTGTATCAACGTCGGCGGCATCAACGTCGGTATCAACATCGGCAGCATCGGCGGAAGCGCCAATACCATCGCCGCGCAGCCGCTTCACCAGAAATAGGCACGGGTTTTCCTCATCCCAAAAAGTCGTGAACACCTCCAGGGGGACAAAGCCCATTTTATAGTAAAATGTCCGCGTCCGCTCGTACGGCTCATACTCGGCGGAAGCGTCGAGCGTCTTGACTGACAGATACATATAACCACAGTCAGCACAATAGCGCTCTGCGGCGATCAGCAAGCCGCGGCCTATCCCCCGCCGGTGATAATGCCCCAGCACACCAATATTGTATATATCGGCGGTGTATTGGTTGTGTATCTTTAGCGCGACGAACCCGATGGGTTCGTCCCCATCATATGCCGCTATAAATGGAAACTCCCTATGTATAACCGCTTTTATATCGATGTCCTCCGGCGGGCTGAACCATGCCGGTAGCGCATGCATGATTTTTAGCGTTATTTCAGTTTTCTCGTCCGGATTTTCTACTGTAACTATGTTAATCGCTGCCATCGGTTCGTTATTAACCTTTCTGCTTTTTTAAAATTTAGTTTTCTTTATCGCCCAGCATCAATATTATGGCGGCACATAAGCCCCTGACCAGCCTGCCTTTCTCCGGCCCGCCGAAGTATTGCGCCGGGGCGATCTGGTAATAATGATACATTATTAGGTCTCTTGTGATACCGTTAATGGACGTTGCGAGTATATTAAATATGTCATCGATATGCAATTTCGGTTTAATGCAGCCTTTGGAAATTTTTCGGGCCAGAAAATGATAAAGTTGATCCCACATATAATTTTGGTTTTCTATAAATAAAGTATTTTTTGTTAAATATTTCATTCTGGCCCTGTCGCTTGCATATGTGGAGCACAATTCATAATATATTTTGCCTGCTCCGATATAATTGTCTAAAATAGCCTTTTCCCATATGCCGAAAATATCGCAAATGACGCTTTCATGGGTTTTACCGGAAGTTATGGCCTCATCTGTCAGTGTTTTTATGTCGTATGTTACGCATTCTTGGTTGATCAGCTCAACTAAGATCACGTCTATGTTGGCAAAGTACCTGTATATATTTCCTTGGCTGAACCCGCACTCGGAAATGATGTCCCGCATCGAAACCGTGTGCATGGGCTTCCTCATGCAGACTACGTACGCCGCGTGCAGGATTGTGCTTTTTTTCAGCTCCAGGTAGTCAGAACCCATTTTGGGCATACTAGCATCCACCTCGCATATAAATGACATATAATTCATTTATATTACATGAAACAATGATATATGTCAATCAATAAATGATAATGCGTTCACTTTTGAGTTAATGTTGGCAATGCAATTAATTGGGCGGTGTGTTTATAATAGATCAGCGATGTTGTATAATATTGACGAAGATGGCAATATATATTGCAGATGATGGTAAAACAGACGCAGGGGGTGCTGGCGTGGTTGGTGGTGACCAGGATGGGATATTCATAAATCAATTTACATATTCCAAAGGGCACATAAAAGAGTACGCGAAATATTTCCATTTTACGAAACTCCCAAGAGTTATTTTCAACGGCATATATATGATGATTTTTTTGGCTGGCGCCATTTCGCTTGTCTCCGGCCAATGGTTATTTGGCGAATACATGCTGACATATCTATATATCGCAGTCCCAATCTTGATGTGGTCATTGAAGATATACAGATACAACAATTATATCAACCTCAGTTATAAGCAACAGCTTGATTTGAACAGGGGCGCGCCGTACGAGGTGAAGGTCACTGTGGGCGAAACCAGGATAGCGCTATTTAATGTTTCAACAGGGTCTTCCACAGAGCTGGATTATTTGCAACTAAAGAAGAAGATCATCATTACGAAAAACTGCTACATTTTGTCCTCGTCGTCGAAGCTGAACGTTGTTTTGAGAAAAGACAGTTTCGTCAAAGGTTCGCCAGAGGGGTTCTTGCGGTTCATGATCGACAAGGGCTTTGTATAGGGCGCTCCGCCATCGGGGCGCCGAAATGGCATTTCGCAATAATAATTTTAACCATAATCGTAGGCGATTGTACTAAAGGAGGCACGCCATGTTACCGACAGTTCCGTTCGGGCCATACCAAATATCGCGGCTGATCATCGGCGGCAACCCATTTTCCGGCAATTCCCATGTTTCGCGCGAAATGGACGACGAAATGATGGACTATTTTAACACGGAGAACATTAAAAAGACCTTGTTCAACTGCCAGAGGGAGGGCGTAAACACGATGCAGCTCCGCGCCGACAGGCACTTGACCAGGGTCATACGCGAGTACCGCATGGACGGCGGCACGATGCAGTGGATAGCCCAGACCTGCCCGGAGCTCGGGGACTTTGGCGGCAGCATCAGGGGGATCATGGGGTACAAGCCGATAGCCATCTACCATCATGGGACAATCGCCGACAACCTCTTCAAGGCAGGCGACATTGATGAGCTGAAGTCCAGGCTCGCCGCCATTCGAGCGACTGGGGCGATGGTGGGGCTGGGCACGCATATGCCAGAGCTCATCGAGTACGCCGACGCACACGGCCTGGACGTGGATTTCTATATGGCGTGCGTGTACAACTTGAGCAAGGTGCAAAGGGAGTCCAGCTCCGTCACGGGCGTCGCGAACAAGGGAGAGCCTTTCGACGAGGAGGATCGCCCATTGATGTACCGCGCCGTGCGCGGGACTCAGAAAACGTGCCTGGTGTTCAAGATACTTGGCGCGACTAGGCGCAGCGCGACTCCTGCGGACGTCGAGGGCGCCTTTGGCGAGGCTTTCGAAAACATAAAGGCGAACGACGCTGTCGTGGTCGGCATGTTCCCCAAGTATTCCAATCAGGCATCTGAAAACGCAAGGATTGTCAGGAAGGTATGCGGAGTATCATAAAACAATCTTAGTGTAGGATATATGTTACTGTTAGAATTTTTAACGTAGTATCTTTATTGTTTTAGGATCCATGTATTTGTAAGATTAATTTCATTTTGAATTTTTTTCGTTGTACATATGTTTGAATAGAATCTGTGTCTATGACAAGAACCTGCTTAGGCGGCCTCGGGAGTATATGGCGAGGGCATGCAGCGCGCGGGTCATCGCGATATATAAAAGCTTGTTGTCCAGCTCGTTGAAATACTGTTCCTCCGACGCGTTGGCTATGCATACGGCGTCGAACTCCAAGCCCTTGACGTGGTACGATGGGATCAGCTTGATGCCCTGCTCGAAGTCGCTCTCCGCGCCCGTAACCATTTGGATGCCCGCCGGCAGGAGCTTTTTAAAAAGCTTTGCCTCGGCAGCCGTTTTGCATATGATGGCTATCGATTGGTATCCCGCCGCTTTGTACTCGTCGATTTTTACCTTGATGGCCGACGCGATAGCTTCATTGCTTTCCTTTTGGAATATCTCCACCGGGCTCCCGTGGCGGATGACCGGTTTTGCCAGCGGGACGCCGGGCAGCGCCAGCTTGCCTATCACGACGTTGGCCATTTCCATGATTTCGACCGTCGTCCTGTAGCTCTGCTCCAAAGTCGCCACTTGCGGCCTGTCGAATATTATTTGGCTGTCGCCGCCCGACGGCGACGTCAGCTCGCCCCAGTTGCCTATGCCTTTGTACGAATATATGCCCTGGTGCAGATCGCCGAGGATGGAAAACGAGCCCGTCCCAAGGATGAGTTTTAGCACGCGGAACTGGAATATGCTAAAGTCCTGCGCCTCGTCTATGACGATGTGCTTGATTTCCAAGGGGTCCTCCAGGCCGTGTACTTTAAAGCGGAGGAACATCAGCGGCGCCAGGTCCTCCGACTCGACGCGCCCGCTCCCGACGACGGCCATTGTATGCCGCGAGACCACCGCGCACTCTTCAGGCGTAAATACCCCCTTTGCGAGGTAGTTGAATATTTTACCGTTACCTATTAAGCCGGTATAGTACGCGAGCGCAGGGTGGATTTTGAATTTGTTGAGATAGCTGGGTATAGCGGTTTTGCATCTGTTAAGGAACTTCGTTATTATGCCGTCCCGCTCTGCGAGGAGATCGATGATCTTTTGCCTGCGGGCGGCGCTGTCGCGCATACGCTTGAGTATTGCATTGTGCTTTACCCCGTAGTCGGCGTGCAGTTCCTCTACAACCCGCTTCTTCTCCCTCCTGAGTATGTTGGACAGGCTCTTTTTTATTTCCCGCAGCCGCACCGACAGCGGCAGGTACGCGTAGTCCACAAAAAACATTTTCGCGATTATGTCGTGCGGCACGATCTCGAAGCCTTCAATGACGAACGCGGTTTTCGGCAGGGCGGACTTTTCGATCCATTCGAAATAGCGCTCAAAGAGCCGGTAGAATTCATACGAGGACTTGATGCGCGCTGCGATGCGCCAGTCGGCGGTGGCGTCTGAGCCGGTTACAGAAGCGGCGGTTGCTGGGGGGGTGGCGGTTGCTGGGGTGGCGGTGGTTGCTGGGGTGGCGGCGGTTGCGCCTCCTTCTATCCATTCCGACAGCGTCTGTACCGCCGGTTTGATGCGCAGCCTGTGCCCGATGACATTTTGGGCTAAGTCCTCATATGTCGTCTGGACGACGTTTTCCACGCCCAGTTCGGGTAGCACGCCCGAGATATAGCTGAGGAAAAACTTGCTTGGCGCGATGATCATGATGTTTTTCGGCTTGACGGTTTCTTCGTATGTGTACAGCAGATAGGCGACTCGGTGGAGCGCGATTGTCGTCTTTCCGCTGCCCGCCGCGCCCTGCACGATGAGGGGGCGGAACATATCGGCCCTGATGATCCTGTTCTGTTCGGCTTGTATGGTCGTCACGATATCATGCAGCCTGTTGTCTTTGCTCGCCCCGAGCGCAGCCTGCAGGAACGTGTCGTTTGTTGTGATGTCGATATCCATCACATCTTCAAGCTTGGCGTTTTCGATGACAAATTGCCGTTTCAGCGATATATCGCCGCTGATCAGGCCGTCCGGGCAGTCATATGCGGCTTCGCCGATGCGGCCCTCGTAATACAGCGTAGACACGGGCGCCCGCCAATCGATGATCAGCATGGCGGAGCCGCTTTTGTCAAAGAGCGTCATTTTTCCGATATAGAGCTTCTGCGGGCCGCCCTTGCCCTCCTCAGCGAAGTCCACCCTAGCAAAATACGGCTTTAGCAGCGCTTTCGCCACGTCCCGTGTTTTTTGGTGTAAAAATTCCTGTCGGTTGATGTTGGTGACCAGCTCGTTGAACTGCTCCGGGTTGTCGTCGTTGTAGTGCTCGAGCGAATATGCCACGCTCACGTCAATTTCGCCCCTCTGTTTTGTGATCACTTTATTGTAGGCGTGCAAATAGCCGAGGATGTCGTCAAGCCGCGATTTTTCCTCGGCGAAGTCTGGATGTTCCACAGGAGCCACCTCCCTATTTAGTTTTCGGAAAAACAAGCGGATTCCAGTATAAGGCAATGCATAACATATGTCAAATAAATTTCGCGGGGCGCGGGCGCGGGGTGCGGGGGGCGGGCGGAACGCCCGCGTACCCAGGGGAGACGGGTGGAGTGGAGGCGTAGCCAGGATGGGCGGTGCGGTGGCGGCATACACAGTAGGGGGCGGCGGACGCGGGGCGGGCGGGACGCCCGCGTACCCAGGGGGGCGGGTGAAGCTGCGGCGTATTTGGGGGAATGGGTGGTTGTGGTCAGGCAAATGGGTTGTAGAAGCGGGAGCCGTTTGTCCATGTTACGACGAGCACGAACGCAATCAGCAGCGCGCAGGAAGCCACGGCTATCGCGTCGCGGCGCTTGAACGGGCGGGCGGAGTACCACGTCCGCTTCGGCTTTTTGCCGAAGCCGCGCAGCTCCATAGCGTTAGAGATGCTATTGATGCGATCGATGCTCGCCAATACGAGGGGGAGTATTATTGACGCAATGTTGCGCAGCCGCTTGAAAGCGTTGGCTTTTTTTGACATGTCAACGCCCCTGGCTTGTTGAGCGCGCGAAATGTTGCGGTAGTCGCGCTGGACATCGGGAATATAACGGAGCGCAATCGCCACGGAATAAGCGATGGAATACGGCACGAAGATCGCATTCAAGGAGGCGGCAAACTCGTTCGGCTGCGTCGTCAGGATAAACAGCAGAGCAATCGGCACAATGGTGAAATATTTGAGCACGACCGTCGCTTGATAAAATAGCTGCTCCGACGTGATTGCGTAGTTGTCGGTCAACTGGTGCAGCACGGTGCGCGTGCCGTATATTTTTACCCCTTCCTCCGGTGAGAAGATGAAGATGAAGATGGCATTGATGACCATCAAAAATAATATAAAATAAAAAACGTGCGCGATTTCTTTGAAGCGGATCTTCGACATGCCGAACAGCCACAGCGATATAGCCACCAGCAGGGCCAGCATGCGCGTATCGAAGCTAATCATGGCCGCGACAGACCAGAGCAGAAATCCTATGAGTTTTGACAGTCCAGTCAATCGGTGGATGAGCGTGTCTCGCTCGATATAGCCAAGTATTACTGTTCGCGCCAAGCGTCGCCTCCTCTGTGACTATGAAATGGGAGCAACCTATCCAATATTCTTGTGTTTATTGACGCATTCCGCGTTCGTCTTGTATGAACCTCCTGATGAACGGCTCTGGGGGCAAACCGGCTTTGATTGCCAGCTCGTACAGGGACGTCCGCTTCAGGTTCGCGCGGTCTATCACGCCCAGGTCGCTGAACACGGCGGCAGTCGGGCGGTCGGCGATAATCTCCCCTTCCGTCATTACTATCGCCCGGTCGGTGTACTCAATCGCAAGGTGCATGTCGTGCGTGATGAACAGCAGCGCTATGCCCGATGTATCTTTTAGGCGGAGCAAAAATTCCATGATTTCCGTGTAGTGCGCGTAGTCCTGCCCGGCTGTCGGCTCGTCCAAAATTAGCATTTCGCAGCCGAGTACCAACACTGCCGCGACCGTCACCCGCTTTTTTTGCCCGAACGAAAGCGCCGATATAGGCCAGTTGCGCATCGGGTATAAGCCGCAAATGCGCAGTGTCTCGAACACCCTCTCGCGCGCCTCTTCTTCCGCGACGCCTCGCGCGCGCAGCCCCAGCGCGACCTCGTCATAGATCATGGGCTTAGATATCATGTGGTTTGGGTCCTGCATGACAAACCCTATGTGCTTCGATCGTTCTGCGATAGAAAGCGGCGCAAAGTCCGCGCCTTTGTAGTATATCGTTCCCGAAGCCGACGGTTCCATGCCGCAGATGACAGCGGCGAGCGTGGATTTGCCGACGCCGTTGCGCCCGAGCAGCGCGACCGCTTCGCCCCGGTTGATCACAAAACTCGCCCCTTTGACAGCCTCCGTACCGTTGTCATATTGTTGGCGGATAGCTTCGACGCGCAGTAGCTCCGCTGCTGCGGACGTGTCTTCGACAATGTCGCGCGCACCAAACCATGCGCCAATCCTTTTTTTGAAAGGGGCTACATCCAAAGTGTCAATATTTTCAATGCCGCTTATCGCGTCAATGTTATCGAAGCAATCGAGTTTATCAGCGATTTCGGCTTCGCCGGCGCGGCCTCTTTCGGCACATTTAACTTCGACGCGGTCGCTATCGGCACATTTGACCTCGACGCGGCCGCTATCGGCACATTTGACCTCGACGCGGGCGCGGCCGCCCATTCCCTGCCGCGTTATCCCCGCCAGGCGCAGCGCCGTCAGGTAGAGAGGCTCCCGGATGCCGCCCGCCCTCAGCCTGCCCGAAAGCAACAGTTCCGCAGGGGCTGACTGGCTGACGACGCGGCCATCCTCCACCAATATCACGCGGTCGATGCTGCGGTGCAGCACGTCCTCGATGCGGTGCTCTATGATTATTATAGTCTTCCCGGTGATTTTATGGATTTCATCTATCAACTCTATCGCGTACTTGCCGGTCGCCGGGTCAAGATTGGCCAGCGGCTCGTCAAACAACAATACGTCCACATCGTCGACCATAACCCCGGCGATGGTCGCGCGTTGCTTCTGCCCGCCCGACAGTTCGTGCGGCGAGTTATCCAACATATTTTCCATATGGACGCGCCGGGCGGCGCCAAGGACCCGCTCGTGCATCGCCGCCATTGGCACGCAGTCGTTTTCGAGCGCAAACGCGATGTCTTCGCCGACTGAAAGGCCGACAAACTGGCCGTCGGGATCCTGCAGCACGGTGCCTACGCGCTTTGATACCTCGGTTAAGCCCGAGCGGCCAACGTCGAGTGAGCATACTATGACGTCGCCGTCAACGACTGCTGCGATGGCGTGCGGGATCAGCCCGTTGATCATATGCACGAGCGTCGACTTCCCGCTCCCACTCTTTCCTGCGATCAGTATCTTTTCGCCCTTGAAAATTTTAATCGAGATATCAAAAAGCGTAGGCTCCGCCTGGCTTTTGTATCGGACAGCTTTAGCTTGAATATCGATTACTGCTTCTTTGGCTTTGCTCAATTATACTTCGCCTTAGCGCACAATGACGTAGACATATACCTCGGTATATCTGCACATGCCTTGGAATGCCTTTACATGCATTTGTATGTCTTTACATACCTTGATATGTCTGGATATGTTTCATTCTTTTTTCAGATCGGTGGATTGCGACTGGATGCGTGAATACGCGTATAGAAGGATCGTGCCCAGCACCAAAATATTCACAATGTTGCCGATCCCGGCCACCAGCCCCTGCAGCCACACTTTATCCGCCGGTTCGGCATACATCAGTATGTCGAGCGATGGCGCGACGCCTACCCAGCAAACAAGGTTCGCGGCAACCTGCACGACGTTGAACACAATAATCTGTCTGAGCTGGAACCCACCGCCTTCGGCTTTGTACCATTTGGCAAACAAGCCGATCAACAAGCCAAGAACCCCCGTCGCTATCTCCCAGCTCCACCATATTCCGTACGACGTCACGTCCGCGAGGACATGGCCGATCAAGCCGCCGAGCGCGCCGCACACGGGGCCGAACAGCGCCGCCATCATGGCGAGCAGCCCGTACGCGGGCACAAAGTCAGTGTTGGGGATGCCGGTCGGAATCCGGGCAAAACGCATAAGCACAAAAAACAGCGCTGCCGTGACGCCGGTAGAAACGACCGTTTTAACCGATAATTGTTTCATTGTATCAACGCCCCCTCAAATTGAATATTAATCACGAATGATGTTAAAGTGACATGCCCTGGTAATGCAATTTTATTAGAGGCGATACCCAAAGTCAATAATAATCCATGGGGCGCGGGGGCGGGCGCCGGGACATCGATTATACGGCATGATGAGGACATCGAGTATACATCGCGATGAAGACATCGATTATACGGCGCGATGAGGACATCGCGCCCTACGGATGCCTATTTTTCGTAGGGTGCGATGTCCTCATCGCACCGAAAATTTATTCGTACTCGACATAGGGCTCACCGGTTTCTATCCATATCATCTCTTCGCGCCAATCGACATTGAAATCGATGGCACGGCCAATATCGCGCAGTTTGAAGTAGTTGTTGCCATCAATATTATATGCCGTAAAGCTGACTTCCCTTCCGTCCAGGTATATTTTTGACGTCGTCGGCATCGGCGTTTTGTTGCCCGTGCCCTTACCGGACATTTCTCCGCCGACCGGTACGTAAGGAAGGCCGCTTGTAAGCGTTATCGCGTCCCGCTCGTCGTCCCAATCCACGGAAAACTGCTTCGTGGTGTCGACCAAAATATATGCGATGTCGCGCAGCTTGAAATAGTTGTTGCCTTCGATCAAATAGGCGTCGAATGTAACCGGCCCTCGGTCGATAAGGACCGTCGAGTCGGTGGGCGACGCTACAAGGCTCTGCGGCCTCCAGCCATTGGGCGTAGTACCGCCCGACGATGTGCCCGGTGTGCCGGATGGCGTTGCGCCGACCGGCTTCCCGCTTTGGTCGGTCAGCAGCTTCCAACCGGTCAACTCGACGTCATCCACGTCGATGTCACGAAAAAAATCTTCAAATTCCTCAACCGACATAACGCGCCTCCAGTAAGGCGTCATGACGGTCAATACAATGGTTTCCTCATCGATGTATTCATATTCATACTCCGCAACGAGCACGTTGACATTTCCGTCGACAATCTTTGTATAGCGCCCGCCCCCGCTCCATGCGCTGGACGAGCCGCTGCCATGCATATACCCCAGTACGTTGATGCCGTCAAATAAGTCGCGATATCCTCCCCATTGCTCTATGCGAAGGAGCTCGCTGCCGTACCGGGTATAGATGAACACGCCTCCCCCGCTTGTCGCCATTATAAGTTCGTTTACGCCATTACCGTCGATGTCATAAAATGTATATGCGACATCAGCGATGTCGTTGCTTGGATAACCGCCCACGCCGATGATGTACCAATCGTCGTGATCGTTGCGAATCCCGTTGCGCGCCTCCTCGAACACCGTCGCGTACGCGAGCTCGTCCGATGCATAAGGGTCTGCCGCCATGACGGAGGCAGGCATTGATATAAAAATAATCGCCAACATAAGCATCGACATATAGAACCAGATAAACCGTGTTTTCATAATAATATCCCCCATACAAATGTAAATGTAATTGAACATACAATCGGTCGGCAGTCATCCGTTGCATTTGACCGCTGCGTCTGACCTTTGCAATTATATGATTAGACGTAATCCGCCAGGGAATTGTTCTATGCATTTCATCCGCCGAGCAGCGTTAAAGCAACATCCGGCTTGTTCGTAATCACCGCGTCCGCCCCCATGTCCAGCAGGCACTTTATGTCTGCCTCGTCGTCTGCCGTCCACGCGTTCACGCCGATGTTGTGCCTGTGGCAGCTTTCTACGCACGCCCTGTCCAGCACTTGATAATGGGGGTGTATGTAGTCAGCTCCGATGCCGGCGGCGTATTTCCATACGTCTACCAGATAGCAATCATAGAGTATCCCCGTTTTTACGCCGGGGCAAAGCTTTTTAATGTCCACCAGCACCCTGTGGTCGAAGCTAGATATAATAATCCTGTCCAGCAGGGCCGCGTTGGCGCCCACACACGCACCGGATATAGCCTCCGCCACCAGCTTGACCAGTTCGGCGTCGTATGCGGCAGGGTTTGATTTGATCTCGATGTTGAGCGCCATATCATTACCAGTCATGAACGCCAGCACCTCGCAAAGCTCCGGGATTTTCTCGCCTGCGAAACCTGTGCCGAACCTGGCGCCAAAATCCAATGCCTTCAGCTCCGCCATTGTCTTATCCCCGAGAGCCCCGGCGCCGTTGCTGACCCTCTCCAGAGTAAAGTCGTGCGCGACCGCCAACCGATTGTCCAATGTCCTGTGGACATCCAGCTCAATCCCATGCGCCCCCTGCCCCAGCGCCGCTCGAAACGCCGCCATCGTGTTTTCCGGCGCATAGGCCGAAGCGCCCCTGTGCCCAATAACCTTCATAATAAAATCCTCCAAAATAATCTATAATTCTATATAGAACTCAACCTGTGGTTGCAAATTTATTTACACCGCTTAATCAATGATACATTCCGGTTCCCCCAAAACAATTATATTATAGAAAAAGCAAAAACGTCTGCATAAACATTAAAAATCGAAAGCATGTGAATAAAATCGAATACAAATAAATAAAATGAAGGAGATTAATATGGACACGGATAAAACCGGGGCGCGGATAGCGTCGATGCGCAAGGAGCGGGGGTTAACGCAAGAGAGCCTTGCGGAGATGCTGGGCGTCAGCCCTCAGGCGGTTTCAAAATGGGAGAACGGGCGCGCGCTGCCGGAAACCGCGCTGCTGCCGGGCTTGGCGAAAGCGCTGGAAACAAGCATCGACTCGCTGTTCATGGACAGTAGCCTCCGCATCCTATCAGCATTTTATGGCGACGGGATAGAGAGCCACAATGTGGCAAACCGCCTGAACAGGCTCATTGAGGACGGCGCGCTGGAAATCGACGTCAACGGCACATCGCTTGCCTGCCAGATAGCTAATAACCGTCCAAGGTACCTGATCGTCAAATATCAAGAGGAACAGGGCGTCTTTTACGCATATGCCGGCGAAGGCGACCGTTTTTCAATTGATGCCGGGAGCCGGACAGGGAGCCGGACAGAGAGCCGGACAGGGAGCCTGGCCGAGAACCGCGTCGGGAGCCGGGGCCTTTCTCCGTCCGACAAGGCTGAAATCGTCGCGGCCGCTTACGGCACGGCCAGGGCGCATTACGACGCCATGGGAAAGATTGCGCACTATAAAGTATTCGGCTGGGGCGAATACAGCGCGAACCACGAAACATTTCCCAGCGATCCCGCGAACGATGAACCGGAATACCTGACTTTCGTATATATGAACCGGGACGGCCTGCACCTCATCACCTGCGAGGAGGGCGAGAGCATCGCATACAACGGCGACAGAACCGGGCTGTACAGAAAGCAGCAGACAGGCGAAGCGTTCATCCCAAACGTCCCGATGCTGCCGCCGTTCGGCAAGGGCTGGGAATGCTCATGGGCTGCCGCGCTGACCGCCGCGCTGCAGGCGATGAGCCACGCGGCGAGCTATGAGCAGGTGATGGGCGTGTCCGGCGCATGCTACAGGCTCGCGTTCTGCTCGCCGGGGTGGGACTACAGCTCGGTAGATGGGTTAGTCGCGTACGACTACGCCACCCCCGCTTTCAAGGCGTTCGGCTATGCGGAGGAGCGGCACGGCCACGTCGAAAAGGCGGACAGGGCCGCCCACCGCGAGCGGATTATGAAAGACATCCGCCGCTGCATGCCGGTGCTCGGCATAAACCTGCGCGTCGCGGCCGAGTGGGGGGTCATATGCGGCTACAGGGACAACGGGGAAGTGCTGTTCTGCCGGACAAAGTACGACAAACCCACCATCGAAAATGATCCGGAATTCATGCGAGGCCGCCCGGAATTCAAAAAGGAATGGCTCGGGCCATATAATTACATGCAGGTCGACAATTGGCCGTTCCTCATTTCGTATTTCACCGATCACAACCACCAGGCGCCGAGCGATGCGGAGAACCTCGTAAATTCATTGAAGGTTTTCGTCGACTGCTCCGGGCAGGAAAGGGACAGCGGCTACCGCATGGGGTTCCAGGCGTATAAAGTATGGATGGGCGACCTGCTGGACGACGAGTGGTATGAAAAAAACGACGACGAGCAGCTTGCACGGCGTCTATCGGTCAACCAATTCTGTACGCTGGCGCTGCTCGACGCGAGACGCGCGGCGTATGCATATCTGAGCGGCAGCGCGTCCCTGTTGCCTGGAGTGGACGGCGGCTTGGGAGGCAGAGTGAGCAGTGGCTTGGGAGGTAGTGAGAGCAGCGGCGTGGACGGCGGCATAAATCGGATTGCCGAACTGTTCCGTATCATCGCCGATAATGCGGAGCGAATACATAGGATGCTCGACAGTGGCGAGTACCTGGAAGGGGCGCGGGCGCGCCGGTTCTGGACAGCGCAAATGCGGCAGGAGCAGGCGGGCCTGCTGGCGCACATGCTGGATGCCGAACGAGAGGCGGCGTCACTCGCGAAGTCTTATATAGAGTCTAATTGAGTCGCGGTTGAGGCGGTTGAGGCGCGGTTGAGTCGCAGTTGAGGCGGTTGAGTCGCTCGAAGAGTTTGTTTGACGGGTCTATATTAATTAAAAAATGTATGGTATCATGCGGTATATAATTTTCGGGGGTGTGCCGTGTCATGAAAACAATCATTATCGGGGCTGGCGGCATCGCGGAGCCGCACGCGAGGGCCCTTACGGCCCTCGGGGTCGAGATTGCCTTTGTGCTGGACGTCAACAGAGACAGCGCTGCCGCGCTGGCGGCTCGCCACGGGGGGCGCGTGATAGACAGCCTGGACGAGCAGTCGCTGGGCGAGGTAGACATAATCCATCTGCTCACCCCGCCATCGCAGCGTGTGGAATATGTACGCAAGGCAGCCGCCGCCGGCAAACACATTTTGATAGAGAAGCCCATCGCCGCTTCGGTCGAAGACGCGAAGGCGATCATATCGCTGGTTGAAGAAAGCGGCATAAAGCTGATGGTCAACTTCAACCACCGCTTCCGCGACGGCTATGTGATGTTAAAAGATGCGTATGATAGCGGAGCCCTGGGCGGCATCGTCAGCATATACTCCCACAGGCTGGGCGTCGGCCACGGCTTCCTGGGCGCGCTGAGGCCGAGCTGGCGCACGCAGAAGGAGTTCATCTGCGGGATGTGCGTCGAGTCGCTCTCGCACGACATCGACATGATAATGCAGATCGCCGGCGGGGTCGACTCGGTCAGTGCCGTTGTAGGCGAATCGCTGGCGGAGCTGCCCGGCTTCGACAACAACGCGAGCGTCTCTTTCCGCACGGACAAAGGCGCCGTCGGGTCGATCCACGCCAGTTGGTCCTCACACCTCGGGCACAGCGAGAGGGGGGTAATCGGCACAAAAGGGAGCGCGGTGATTTCCGGCGGGGACCTGTTCAATTTCGAGGAGTTCACCATTAAAACAGAGGACATGCCCTACCCCCAAGTCACCAAGGTAGGCGAGGTGTTCGCGCTGGGCAATATTGGGGAGAGTTCTTTCATCCGCACAAACGGGCATTTCATCGAATGCATTAAAAACGGCGGGGTACCGCAGGCGACGGGCAGGGACGGGCTAAACGCGCTGATCTTTTCGCGCGCAATCCTTGAATCTTCAAAGATAGGCAAGGCTGTCCCGGTAAATATCAGGAAATAATGAAATTGATTTATGTATTCGATAGGCGATTGTAAAAGTCGCGGACGCACAATGTGCGTCCCTACATATGGGCAGCCAATTTTGCATATATGCAAAATGTTGTAGGGGCGAACAGTGTTCGCCCGTAAAATGTCGGCTTTTACAATCGACTATTATTAATTCGAAATTTGGAGGTATTATATGGCTGTTACGTTAAAAGACAAGTTTTTGGGTACCATCGCGGGTTGCCACATTGGCTCCGCAATGGGCGCAGCAGTGGAAGGCATGACTTACCAGCAGATTGAATCGAAGCACGGCTATGTCGACAAATTCCTGCCGTACGAGCATTACGGCAACGGCTGGCTGCGTGAGCCGGGCACTACGGAGGACGGCGTCGAGCGGCAGAAACTCATGATTTGGGCCATCCTGGAGAAGCAGGACAGGGTCAGCGCGGAGGACGTCAAGCAGGCGTGGCTCAAGCACATGAACCCCAATGCGCCAGGCACGGTTTCGGAGCCTTTTGAGGGCATCCTCTATAAAATGGCGCAAGCGGGCATCCCCGGTAAAGAGATTGGGCGCTACTGCGACTACGCCGGGCTGAACAGTTTCGCACGGTCATGCCACGCAATCGGGCTGATCAACGCGGGCAACATCGAAACGGCGAAAGAGGACATCCTCGAAGTCGGCCAACTCTACCAGACAGCCAACAGCCGGGGCCTAAAATGGGCGTGCGTCACGGGCATCGCCATCGCAGCCGGCGCCGCGCCGGGGGCGACGGTGGACTCCGTCATTGCAGCCCTGTACGACAACTGCGACCCGGACATGGTCGTGCGCGAGCTGGACAGGGAGCTGAAAAAGACGCAGGGCTTTACGGACATACGGGAGATGCGCGTGTATTTCGACGACGTGTACGCCGGCAAAGGCCTCCCTTATGCGATGAGTTTCGCTAATGAAGTCGTGACCAAGGCCGTCTGCATATTCAAGATGGTCAAGGGCAACACAAAAGAAGCCGTGCTGGGCGGCGTGAACATCGGCAGGGACACGGACTGCCTCGCCGCCGTCGCGGGCGGCATAGCCGGGGCGCTGACAGGCAGCGCGAGCATCCCGGGCGAGTGGATTACCCAGCTCGACAAGGCGACGACGCTCAACAAGAACACGAACTCGCAGCGGACGCTCGCAGAGAATGCCGACGGCCTGTATGGGGCGTTCATGGCGAGAATAGGTAAAATGAAGGCCTACGCCGAAACGATGCAGGGCGCCGAGTAAAAAACCAAAAACGCCTCAATGAAAACAACCGCCAGTGCGAATAAAACTGGCGGCTGTTTTCGTTGAATCAGCATTCTAAGCAGCAGTATGGTTATGCCGCGCCTGCGCTTGGGCCAATACTGTTATGCATCCCCTTTAAATACGCATTTAACGCCTTCTGCCGGTTCGCCGTTCGCTATGGCGGGCTTGTGCGCGTCTTCGGGCATGACAAGGGCGAAGTAGCCTTCTTCGACCAACACTTGCGAACCCTTTACCGTGTCTGAAAAGAACTCTACGTCGCGTTCCGCTACATATTCCACAGACTGCGTGACATGCTTTGCCGGAATCCAATCAAGAATCTCCGCCCCTTTTATCACCACATGTATGTCCATATGGGTGTGGTGGGTTTCCCACCTGGCGGTTTCCGGCAGCTTGGTCGTATACTTAAAAGGCGAATAAACATATGGGCTTCCTTCGATCTTCGTCCTTTCAGAAGGGAGCCCTGTCAGTCCTTTTGAAAAAAAAGACGCCAGCCCCTCACAGTTAGGTATGATGTTTTTGTACCTGCCGATGTTTTCCAGTTTGTCAACGATCATTAAATATAACACCTCCAAATATTTTAAATTTTCTTAACATTCCAAATATTCCAGATGATCCATATGTTCCCATATGACTCTGCGCCCATATGACCCTGGGCCCATATGACTCTGCGCCCATGATTTCGCGCGCGCGACCGGCCACGCGCCCCCTATTGGCGGGCGAAGTGCGGGTTTGGCCGTTCCAGGCAATTGTAGCTCATGGCCACTGTTGTGGCAATATTCACTATTTTCTCGATGCCAGCAAATTAATATGGGCAAGAATGCTCGAAAACAGCCATATGCGCAGTATCGCGCAGCCAATGGAAAAATATGCGCATGAGGTAAAACATGCGTATATACATTAATTCATTTATTAATATAATTGTTGAAGAGGCACCTCATATAACAACGTCGATAGCTATGATAACCAACCTAACAAACCGATACCAACGCACAGACAAGGAGGGACGCATGGCAGGAAAAATCAAAAACATCCTTATCACTTTGCCCATCAAGGATCACCACTTAAAGAAACTGACAGATTGCCTTGACCCCGATGCAAATGTCATCCAGTGTAGGCCGTCTGAAAAAGAGGCTTTAGCGGAGGCGCTAAAAATTGTGGATGTCGCCATAGTCGGCGGTGGGGTTGGCCGGGATTTGTTTACGGCGCCAAACTTGAAATGGATCCATTTTGACGCCGCCGGCTTGGACAACCTTGCCAAAACGCCGCTGCTGGACACGAACATCGCCATTACGGGTTCAGCGGGGCGAAGCGCGCCCGCCCTGGCGGAGCATGTGATATATTTCATGCTCAGTTTTTCATACAGGAGCCGGGCGATATTCGCATCGCAAAGCGAAAAGAAATGGGGCTATGAGGGACAGGAAGATACGGCGGCGCTGTTTGCGCAGACAATTGGCATCCTGGGGCTCGGCAATACCGGCGTGGCATTGGCAAAGCGCGCCAAAGCCCTTGAAATGACCGTACTCGCGCATAAGAGGAGCAATATAGAAAAGCCTTGTTACATTGACACGCTGTACACAGAGGAAAATGGGGACAGTATAGACGAAATCGTAGAGAAAAGCGACTTCATAGCGGTCTGCACGCCACTGAACAACAAAACATACCACATGCTGGGCGAGCGCGAGTTCAAGATGATGAAGAACACCGCCGTTGTGGCTAATGTCGGGCGCGGCGCATGCATTGATGAAAAAGCGTTGATCGAGGCGCTCCGGTCGGGCGAGATAGCTGGGGCTGGACTCGATACTTTTGAAAAAGAGCCTCTGCCCGAAGATTCGCCTCTGTGGGGTCTCGATAATGCGATTGTCACTCCGCATTTTACGCCCCCCTGCCCGGATAAAATTGGCCGTTCGCTGGACATCGTAGCTGAGAACCTCATACATTATCAAAAAGGGGAGCCCATGAGGAACCTCCTGACCCGCGCGGATATATTCGAGCTGGCTTGAGAAGATGTTTATGTAGATGTTTTAGTAGATTAATAAAACATATGAAAGGATGGGTATGATGATGAAAAAAGCAAGTCTATTGCTTGCCTTATTATTAACCTTAGCGATGCTGGCAGCATGCGGCGCCCCAAGTACATCAGTACCTGCGGGTACGACGGCGGCCGCGGCGACGACTGCGCAAGCGGCGGGAGCAACGGGTGGCGCCAGCGCCGGGGACGCGGGCGACGAAGACGCAGAAGATGATCTGGATGAAGCAGAGGCGGACGGCGCGGGCGCGCAGGAGCAAACCCAAGCCCAGGGGCAAACGCAGGCTGCTGCGCAAACTACCGCAGCCGCGACCGAGCCCCCAAGCGACGATCCCTCGACATGGCCTACGCTCACCTATTGGGCGGAGTTTGAAAGCAACGCCCAAAAATCAGTCTCTACATATTCCGATTTGCCACTGTACCAGGAACTAATGAAAATGATCGGCATCAACATAGTGTTCCAGCACCCGCCGGTCGGCGCTGCGAGCGAGCAGTTCAAGCTGCTTGTAGCTTCAAAGAACCTCCCGGACATTATTGAGTATGACTGGCTCAACCAATACCCACAGGGGCCCGAAAAGGCGATAGCCGATCAGGTAATTATTCCTTTGAACGATCATCTATTCACTGATAAAACGCCGTACCTTTCTGCCTTGCTCAGGGACAAGCCCGATGTGAACAAGGACATTCAAACATATGCAGGAAACTACTATGTCTTCCCTGCGCTGCGCGCGGACGATTTAATGGAGCAGAAAGGCGGCGGCCCGACGATTCGCGGGGACGCCCTGGACAAGGCGGGGCTGGAGCCTCCAAAGACGATAGCCGAATGGGAGACCATGCTGGTCGCGTTCAAGGAAATGGGCTTTGACTATCCTTTTACCGCGTCGGGGTTCATAGGTTCCATTTGCAACGGGGACATGCTGTTCCTGGGCGCATACGGGGTCGGCTATAATTATTACCCTGTCGACGGCAAGGTGTATTTCGGGCAAATTGAGCCGCAGTTCAAGGACTATCTGGCGCTGCTGAGGCGCTGGTACGATATGGGGCTCATCGACCCGGATATCATCACGAATTCCAGTTCCGACCTGGATGCCATCATGACCAGCGGCAGGTCTGCCGCAACCGACAGGTCCCCGGACTCAGGCATCGGCGTGTGGACGACTTCGATGCAAAAAACTGACCCTGAAGTATATTTCATCGCCTCCCCGTTCCCTGTGCTTAACGAAGGTGACACGCGCTACTTTGCTATACCCAACCGCCGCTATGCGGGCAGTTTTTCCGCAGCTATTACCACCGAATGCAAAGACATTGATACGGCGCTCAGGCTGCTGGACTGGGGCTACAGCGACGAGGCGGAGCTGTTCTATAATTTCGGCGTCGAGGGGATCAGTTTTGAGTACATCGACGGCGAGCCTGAGTTCACGGACTTGATAAAGTTCAACCCTGACGGGCTGAACCTAAAAGAGGCGATGATCCTCTGGGGCCGCAACACAAACGGCGGGCCGTTCCAAAAGGGCGCCGGCGCGATCAACTCGCAGCGCACCTTTGACGAACAAAGGGAAGCGCCCTATATCTGGGCCAACTCCCTAAATTATGACAGGCTGCTGCCGGTGCTTGCGTATACGCCGGAAGAAGCCGCCGAGTATGCGGACATCATGAATGAAATCAACGTTATATCCGAAGAGATGTGCGTGAAAGTCATGATTGGCGATCGCGAAGTGGATGATTTCGACTCGTATGTCAACAGCATGAAAAACGCCAACATTGAGCGCGGAATTGAAATTGTGCAAGCCGCATACGAAAGATATCTTAGCCATTAAATAAACACGGGCAAGGCAGACCGGCGCCGTGCGGCGCAACGCGGCATAACGCAGCATAACGCAACGCGGCGCCGGCCTGCCCGTGCAATAATTTATGCCTGGAGGCGCGAACAACACGCGCCTGAGCTCATATAAATCGCTAAGCCTTTCTATCGTAAAATAATAGCAAGCAATCATCCACAGGGGGGTGGTTCCATGCACAATAGTCTTAGACGCCGCATTGTTAAAGATTTTCGAAAAAATAAATATTTGCTCATAATGATGCTGCCAGTCCTGGTTTATTTCCTTATATTCCATTACGGCCCTATGTATGGGGCTCTTATCGCTTTTAAGAACTATGCCCCGAGGCTCGGTCTATCGGGCAGCCCATGGGTCGGCTTTAGCAACTTTCAAAAATTCCTGACGAACTATAGTTTCTGGAATGTTTTCCGCAATACCATCACCATCAGCCTCGGCTCCATAGTGTTTGGCTTTCCCGCGCCGATACTGCTCGCGCTGCTGCTAAACGAGGTGCGCCATGGCTTTTACAAGAGAACCGTGCAGACCATCACATATATGCCGCACTTTATATCCATCATGGTCATCTGCGGGATATTGGTCGACTTTTGCTCCAGCAACGGCATTATCACACAGGCCGTCTCCGCGCTGACAGGCACGGAAAGCCGGAACCTTTTGACGAGGCCCGAATTATTTAAAACACTATACATCAGCAGCGGGATTTGGCAGGAGATCGGCTTTAGTTCTATAATTTATTTGAGCGCGCTTTCGCGGATTGACGCCGAACTGTATGAGGCGAGCAGCATAGACGGCGCGAACCGATGGCAGCAAATGCGAAGCATCACGCTGCCCGGGTTAATGGCTACAATTATAATCTTGTTTATCCTCCGCATTGGCAGGCTCATGGGCGTCGGCTATGAAAAAATCCTGCTGCTTTACAACCCAAGCACATATGAAGCTGCGGACGTCATATCCACATTTGTCTACAGGCGCGGCCTGCTCAATATGGAATACGGCTTTGGCTCGGCTGTGGGCCTTTTTAACTCGCTAATCAATATGACGATGCTGATCACCTTTAACCAAATATCCAGAAAAGTGGCTGACCAGGGCCTCTGGTAGAAAGGCGGCGATAAAACATGGCCATAAAACGGACTTTAAGCGACAATATAGCCGATACCATTATTTATGCGCTGCTGCTTGGATTGACATTGATTACATTATATCCTATGTGGCATGTGATCATGGCGTCGATAAGCGAAGGGAACCGGCTCATCCGGCATCAGGGGCTCATAATCTTGCCGCTTGGCCTGAACCTAGAATCGTACAGGCTCGTTCTGAACAATCCGTCTATTATCACCGGATATGGCAACACATTGTTCTATCTGATAACCGGCACCAGCTTGAACCTTGTCCTCACCACGCTTGGGGCGTACGCTCTGTCCAGGAGGGAATTTTTGTGGCGGACGCCGTTCATGATGCTCATATTGTTCACGATGTTCTTTTCGGGCGGGATGATCCCCAGCTTCCTTTTAATTGAAAGCCTGGGGCTCATCGACAGCAGGCTGGCCATCATCCTCCCCGGGGCGATCTCCACGTACAATATGATTATCATGCGAACGGCCTTTGCCGCCGTGCCGGAAAGCCTTGAAGAGTCGGCGAAAATCGAGGGGGCGAACGATTTCCAGGTCTTAATCAGGATATTTATCCCCGTTTCCAAAGCGGTTATCGCGGTCATGCTCCTATACTACGGGGTCGCGCACTGGAACGACTGGTTCACATCGATGCTGTACCTGCGTTCCCGGGAAAGGTACCCGCTGCAGATGATATTGCGGGAGATACTGATACTGAACAATTTGGACAATATGCGCGAAGAGATCGACTTTGAGCAGCTCGAACAGATTGGATATACTATTAAATATACGACGATAGTGGTGGCGACGCTGCCCGTTCTGCTCAGCTATCCTTTTTTGCAAAAATACTTTGTGCGGGGCGTGATGATCGGGGCAGTCAAAGGATAATCATACAAGCATATAATATATAAACCAAGCTAATCATTTAAAACAAACTGGCTATATAAAACCAAGCTGATTTAGATATGTTTGATTTTGCATTATAGAAGGTTATTGACGATGAAATGGAATGCCCTTCACAAAAAAAATTCCATGCTTATTCGTTTCTTGCTTTTCTATTTTGCGGTCATTATTTTAGTTGTGTCTGTTGTGCTGGTCATCAGCAGCTATACAATGCAAACGGTCAGGGCAGCCGCCGACACAGAGACCTTGTCCAAAATGAGCCGCGTCCGCGATTCGATGGACTCGCGCCTGGAGTATATCAAATCCTTCGCAGTAACAATCGCGACCCGCGAGGACGTTGTAGCGATCGCATCCGCCGTGTCCGGATACCGGCCCTTCCACATCTATCAGATATATAATTTAGTAAAAGAGCTGCGGCGGTTCGAAGTGACGGGCGACAGTTGGTCGGAAGTATACATATATTTTAGCAATGAGAATGTAGTTGTTAACCGATCGGGCCGAAAAAACGCAAAGCATTATTTTGAAACCAGCGGGTATGACATTTCGTTCAGGGAGTGGAGCGCAACAATTGGCGCGCAATACTTCGCCGAGTTCAAAGTGTTCGGGGACAGCGAGAAGGATGTCGAGTTTTGGTTCCCGCTGTCCGGCCACTCGCAGGGGCAAAAGGCCGGCGTCGTGGTATTGCGCCTCCGCAAAGATTTGTTCCAACAATTGATGGATAGCATGCTGCGCAGCGACGATGAGCGGCTGTTTGTTATGGAGGGCGAACAGGTCCTTTTCTACGCCGGGCAGGGCGCGCATAACGGGCAGAGCACTCAGGGCGCGCCAGGCACTCAGGGGGCGCAGGGCGCGCACAGCACGCAGGGCACGCCGGATAATGACATTGGGCCTGAATATGGTTTAAATTTCAACATTATAAAGGCGTTGCCAATCGGCGCCGCAGGTAGCGTTGATCAATTTTTATATAATGATATGGTGGTAAACTCAATCGAATCCAGTATTTCCAACTGGGCCTATGTATCCGTCATGCCACAAAACTACCATATTGAACAGTCCCGGTTTATTCAAAACGCTGCGGCGATTTGCATAATTTTGACCATTATCACGACCGCCGTGTTCCTAACCATTGGCATCCGGAGCAATTATCTGCCGCTGCGGAATATCCTTGGCATAATCAACAATCGGTCCGAGGATTTGGTTCTATATGATAACGGCAATGAGGAGCGTGTGAATGACTATAAAGCGCTTGAACATTCGCTTGTGAAAATCCTGACAAGCTATGATACGGCTCGCAGGCAGTTGCTGATGCAAAAAGATGCAATGCGGAACAACACCTTGATTTCACTGCTTACAGGCATCCATTATGGGCTAGTGTCCCAGGATGATGTTTTAAACTACCATGAAATAGTTTTCAAGGGAGACAGCTTTATCGTATTTTTAGTTGATTGCAAACAAGACGCGGAAGTCGGCGCGGCTTTGCATGGAGCATCGCCCCTGCAAGCCGCCCCCATGGAGGAACAGCCGGGGTTGCCTGAGCAAACGCACGGTCTCTTGTCCGAGTACTTACCGGAAGAGATGACAAAAACGTTCGCCGAGCTATTAAAAGCCGATAATTTCGACGCATATGGGATTGAGTACAAAGGGTTCGCCACCTGCATTGTGTGCCTGCGCCCGGAAGGTACGCAGGATTTGGAAGTTACGCGTGTAAAGGAGCTGTTGACGCAAGGTCAGAACATTTTATACAACCGTTTTTTGACGTCGCCCCGGATCGCCGCCGGGGGGGTAAAAAAGGGCCACAACGGCATATCCGATTCCTACCGGGAGGCGATTGCCGTCATGGACTACATGACGCTCACGGGGGAGGACAACGGCAGCATAATGGAATACTCGTCCATTAAGGCGAGGGACGCAGCCGATGTTCACGAACCGAGCCGCTTGACTGATCTAAACAGGCTTACCAACCAGTTGGCGTCAAAAAATTTCACCGATGCGAAGGGGATGGTCGGGGACTTAATTGGCGGTGCTTTGGACAACGAGTACGACAAAAAATACAGCAACATGATAATATATTCCATCATCAACGCTTTCATCGACGGGCTCTCCATCCTGCAGGCAGAAGAGATCCAGGGGTTTGAAAACGCAGCCTCTTTTATACTGTCAAGCGAGTCGTTCTCCCAGCTCAAGAGTAACGCCAATGTCCTGCTCGAAAAGTTGGAGGACTACTACCAAAATGCACCTGCAAAACGTTCAAACGATATAATTAGCAAAATTATTATCTACATAGAAGAAAACTACGACAACACAGGGCTTGGGGTGACCCAAATCGCCTGTGAGTTTAATATGAAAGTTTCGTTCCTCTCGAAATTCTTCAAAAAGAAAACCGGGACAGGCCTGCTCGATCACATAACAAACTACCGCCTTGACAAAGTGCGGCAACTGTTGCTAAACACGGACAAAACCCTAAACGAAATAGCGAGCCAAACCGGTTTTATAAGCGCCGGGGCGCTGATCCGGACTTTTAAGAGGTATGAAGGGATCACGCCCGGAAAATATAAAGAGATGAAGAAAAAATAATAACAAGAAAGGTTGGGTAAGGTGGCTAAAATGGGAGACAATGTTAAAAAATGGTGGGACGGCTACCCATGGAGACTGATTCAAACGAACCTGCGGGAAATTGATATGGAGGATATCGACGCCGACGCATATGTACGCGAACTCAAAAGCTTCAAGGCGACTGTCGTGATGATAAACACCTCCGGCATTATCGCGAGCTACCCGACAAAACTGCCGTACCAATACCAGAGCCAGTACCTTAAAGGCGGCAGCCTGGAAAAGATAATCGCGGCATGCCACGGCGCGGGGATAAAGGTGCTGGCGCGCACCGATTTTTCCAAAGTGCGCTACCCCCTCTACCAAAAGCACCCCGAATGGGCATACCGCGACTTGCAAGGTAATATTGTAAATTATGAAGGCGATGTTCACTGCTGCGTCAACGGCGAGTACCAGCGCAAGTACATGTACGGCATTGTGAGGGAGACGCTCGAAACGCTCGACGTGGATGGCATATTCTTTAACATGGGCGGTTACCAGATCAGCGATTATTCTAACAATTACCATGGTTTTTGCCAATGCGGAAACTGCGCGAGGCTTTTCGGGGAGTATTCCGGGATGGAGCTGCCCAAAAAAGATACTGACGCCTCATACACTGCCTACTCCCTGTTCCGCCAGGAGACCATGGCGAAATACAACCGCGAGTTGATAGAGTTTATACAGACCATCAACCCAGAGCTCGCGATTTGCTGCGTGAGCGAAAAGCCCGACGGCTATATCAGGCAGGAGTCGAACACGGCGCTCGACAGGGCTTTGCCGCATTGGCAATATGACGCGACCGCCAGCACAAAATGGGCTGTGGCGAACTACCCGCACATGCTGGCAAGCACCAACTCCGTCGACTTCATCGACATCCCCGTCCGGCACGTTTCGGTCTCGCCCGCACAGCAAGGTTTGCGCCTCGCGCAGGTCCTCGCCGCCGGGGGGCGCTTGGATTACTACCTGATTGGCCGCCTGGACAACCATGAGGACAAGACCGGATATACGTACATCAAGGATATGTACCATTACCATGCCGCTAACGAAGACTCGTACCGCAGCCTCAAATCCGTCGCGGACGTCGCCCTGTTTAACACCTTTTTGGGGCGCGGCGCCCGGCGGCGCAATTCCGGAGGGGAGTTCCGGGGCTGGTACAGGTTCCTGGCAGAGACGCACCGCCCCTTTGACGTTGTCCTGTCCGAGCGGGCGGGTTCCATAGGCATAGACCGCTATAAGACGCTTATCCTTCCGGATTTGGACACTATCTCCGATAGCGCGGCGGCGCTGATCGATAAGTTTGTCGATGACGGCGGGGTCTTGGTCGCGTCCGGTTCCACCGGCTGGACCGACGACTCATATAAGCCAAGGGCGCAAAACGCGCTCAAGTCGCTTGGGATTGAAAGAAAGCATCTGTATGGGAACGTAAGGTCAGCGTATTTTCAAGTCGACAACGACGATATCGCCAAAAGCATGGCGCCATGCTCATTGATATATGCGGACGGCGATTATATTTACTCGGGCTATGACGAAAATGTCAAAGGCTTTATGCCCATGCGCCCGCCGCAGCCCTTTGGGCCGCCGGAGCGCTGCTATACAAAAAACACAAGCGACTGGCCCTGCTATACGATGAACGGGTACGGTAAAGGAAAGGCGTTCTATATGCCTTGGTACCCCGGAAGCATCTATTTGAGGCAAGGCTATGTCAACACTTTGAATTTTGTCGACGCGTTTTTGTCAAACGCAGCGGGCGCCGCGCAGATTGGCGGCAACTTGTCGCCTATGGTGGAAACGTCGCTGATGGAGGACGCTTCCGGCAGTTTCGCCCTGCTGCATTTGGTGAACGGTTCGGGGCATTTCGGCACGAGCTTCTTTGACCCAGTCCGCATGTACGGGCTCAATATCGTTCTGCCAAAATATGGCAAACTCCCAGCAAGCGTCGTTTCACTTGTAACAGGGGCGTCCTTGAAGCACAGCCTGGACGGAAGCGGAGGACTTGTGATCGAGCTACCTGAACTTGGCCTCTTTGATGCGATAAAAATTATTTACTAATTTAAGTGTGATCCGCACTGGGGCATGGACGGTGGTTGGAACGGGGACGGCGGCGGGCGG
>Ga0099364_10000943_pt1 | contig 49528 bp, 46 predicted proteins | sample TergutTh196P3_FD_73070 | JGI IMG/M metagenome (GOLD analysis project Ga0099364, IMG submission 73070) | Microcerotermes parvus P3 segment gut microbial communities from Pointe-Noire, Republic of the Congo - Th196 P3 | ecosystem: Host-associated > Arthropoda: Insects > Digestive system > Gut ...
ATGTCCAGTTCATACTTGAGCTTGCTTAACTGACGGGCCTTTTCATGATCTTCCTTGGTGATGTTCAATAATACCTTACTAGCCATGGCTATGCCCTCCTCATATTGGACGATCTCACTTATTATATCACGTTTGCTCCTATCTGTCCTATACTCCATGAACACCGCCCAGCGCTCAGATGAGGTCATTTGGCCTATAGGTTTATCCACTATCTCTGTCAACTTTGACAACTCGAGGGTAATGATTTGAGTTCTCCCCTCAAGGGAGACCCTTCCTAAGGGGTCATAGTAGAAAAAGGTATGGAAATACCTATCGTCGTTGATTACTTTGGTATTAGACAGAATTGCTATCTGGTAGGTCCAGTGTAGGTCCTCATATCCGCTATCGACACCTCTAATATCCTGGCTGCTGTAGAGCCTTGCAAGGTAATACTCCAGCCGGAGGGGTTCAAAAGTATCTGGGTGGAGGCACATCTCCACGTTAACCAGTTCTCCGCCTTCTGCCCTGCAGTTAATGTCATACCTAATTTGCCTATCCCTTAGGTCATTAATAGGGGGCTCGTTGGCTAGGATAGAAATAACAGTGAGCTTCCTTCCTACAAGGGCAGATACGAGGCTGGAAAGGGCACCGGTAGAATCCGGGGTTTGTTTGGTAAACACAGCCTTAAAAATGCCATCCAAGCGGATGTCGATGGGGTCATCCTCATCTGATAGAAATACTTTTCCCATAGGGGCCTCCATATAAAAGATAGGTTCTACCCCTATACGGCCCGGGGATGCAATTTACTTCGATTTTTTAGTAAAAAAAGCAAGTTTTTTCTTTTTTTTGCTTCCTAAGGATGAAAAATTGGTAAGGCTACTGGGGAGAGGTAATGGACATTGTGAATATACGAAAAATACTGTAAAATGATCTTGAGTGTATCAGAATGGCTGCCGAAATGAAGTTAAAAGAGGTGTAATATGAGGTTTTTCAAGTTCCTTCCTTTAATCGTTTTATTAATGATAGGCTGCGCCATGGCTCCCTCATCCTATGATTCATTTTCATATAGGGAAAGTGATTTTAATATAAGCAATGTGACTGTTTCAGAGAGGGGACTAACACAGGAACAGATTGCAAGCATATTATCGACGAGATTTCCACCGGACAATGAAGTTTCCATTGCGGTCATATTTTTGCAGAATCTTCCGAGTCGTTATGCTAATGTCAATGATCTGTCCTACTACATTATGGAACAGGGAAGAGCGATTAACAATGTAGAAAAATTTGTTCCCATCCCACGAATTTTTATTCCGAGAAATCTGACCTTTGATGTCATTCAAGATCTGGGGATCAGAAGCTTATGCGAATACACCTTGATTTTTTACAATAGTTCCGGCAGGTCCATGACTTTTTCCCAGCTCCTGCGAGGTGAGTACAGGTTTGTATCAGATATTGAATTTTCATTGATTGATAACCAAACAACCGCCATTATCGCCTCTGATAGGTTGTACACAAGTATAATTCAAAGGCGTGATGTCTGGCAGGGCACAGATATGGAAGAAGCCGAACATGAGGTGTACTCCCTGCAGGCCGCCTTGTTGGCGGAAAAATTGAATGAGCTATTTACAAGCAGGTGAAGATAAAAAACCATATGACTTTCTATATTGTATTTAGTACAAATTTAATAGAATTATCTGATAATCTCTCACGGAGACACGGAGGCACAGCGGTAAAGCTGCACAGAAATGAATGCGGATTTATTTAATACCATAGAATTATTGGTAGCATCATAAATTGAATCCCGATTTTGATTCCCCTTTGTGTCTCTCTGTGAGCTCCGTGCCACTGTGAGAGATATTTTCAAGTGGAACCCATTCTAGACTAATGGCAGAATTAATTTTCCTCAAAATAACAATTATCCCCCCATTTTCATGACAAATGTCACTAAATCCCCATAAAAATTTGACAAAAAGCCTCCTTTTTTATTAATTCTACCCATAGGAGGAATTTTCATGAAACATGTGGTTTTACTGTCATTGAGCGTTTTATTGTTGGGCTGTTTTAGTACGCCGAGTAGTACGAGTAATATGCGCCCGAGTTCTTCAAGCGCCGTTCGGACTTCAGAACCGCCTCGCAGGGAATTTACCCCCGTCGAAGATATTGATCCTAATGCTGTGGTGCCATTTGTAGTCGATGAGTACCTTTCGGACGGCAGGGTTTACCAGGAGGGGTCCGTTAAATTTGCTACGGCTTTGCTTTTATCTGATATGGGTATTTTACAAACCGTAGATAAAGAGTTGTTTCATCAATACGCCGCTGTAATTTTTACTGACTTACCAGCAGAGGACCAGGTTAAACAAATTGTTATTCCCAATTTGTCGCAATCTAACGAATTAGATAAAGAAAAAAATGCCTATTTGTTTATAACGAAGAATTACAATCAAGATGGTATATTGTATTATTTAATCGAATCTAATATCCCAATCTCTAGCTATTTTAGAGGGCCAGGGTATTACAACGGCTATGTTATGAGGATGAATAGCAACTTTATCAAAGGCGAGATACCATCAAGTTGGGTTTCTATCATGTACTTGTATGCAAATGAAAACAATCTTCTTTATAGGGGTGTTGCGTATCCTGAAAAATCAGATCTATTGGCAGTCAGATCTTCAACGGGCAATATTGGCACAGATAATATGGTAAGCCTCCGGGCTGGTCATTCTACTGTCCCTGGAATGAAAAGAAGCCTGGAAAGGGATGTGGGGGATCTATTGGCTGTCCTTGAAATAAGTAATGTTCCAACAGAAAGTATAGAATTTTTCAGGAAGTATGTGTTGCTTTCTCTTTCTGCCTACTCATATATAAATAGTAATTTTGATGATGCACAAAATGAGTATCTGATTTCAAAAGGCATTGATGCTCCGACACCCGATAACCTAATGGGCCGTAGCTTTACTGAATTGATGGCTATCATGGATTACCTCATTATGTTTCCATAAAAAGGCCATAGGACTTGTTGGGTTTTTATAGTACACTTTCCCCATGAAAGATCTAACACAGATACGGGCCAAGCGGGCCTTTATCATAGACATGGACGGGGTAATTTACCATGGGAATCAGCTGCTTAAGGGGGCGGGGGAGCTGGTCGAATGGCTGGACAGGAACAACAAGGCCTATCTTTTTTTGACCAATTCGAGCGAAAGGTCCCCTGTAGAACTGGCCCAGAAGTTGTCCCGGCTGGGGATTACGGTGGACCCGGAGCATTTTTACACCAGTGCCCTGGCTACGGCGAGCTTTCTGGCTTCCCAGCGTCCGGGGGGTTCGGCCTATGTGATAGGTGAGCCGGGGTTGATTCAAGCCCTCTACGATGTGGGTTTTACCATGAATAACGTAAACCCCGACTATGTGGTGGTCGGGGAGGGCAGGGGTTACAGCATGGATTCCCTGGAGCGGGCGGTGAAGCTGGTCATGGGGGGCGCCCGGCTCATAGGGACCAACCCTGACCTTTCGGGTCCCGCCGAACAGGGGATAGTCCCTGCCTGCGGGGCCCTGGTGGCGCCCATAGAGCTGGCCACCAAAACGAAGGCCTATTTTGTGGGGAAGCCTAACCCCCTCATAATGCGCCACGGGCTCTACCAGCTCAATGCCCGGAGGGAAGAGACGGCCATCATAGGGGACCGGATGGACACCGACATAGTGGCGGGGGTGGAATCGGAGATCGAAACGATCCTGGTCCTCTCGGGGATCACCTCCCTGGCGGACCTTCCCCAGTTTCCCTATCATCCCAAGCATATCCTCGAAGGGGTCTTCGAGATCCCCGAAGCCTAAAGTTTTCTACCCTTGCGGATTCCCCTCCATGGTGTAGAATTATCCTATAGGAGGATGCCATGGATGTATTAAAAACACCCCCCCGGCAGGGCGATCGGGGAGTATACAGCATTCTGGAAGTCCTGGATGTGGATTCCGGTCAGCGGAGGGTCCTTCGGGAATTTGATGATACCGTGGAGGCCCCAAACTGGACCGGGGACGGCCGCTACTTAATCTACAACCGGAACGGCCGGATCTACCGTTATGAACTCTTAACCGGAACCATCACCGAGATTTACACCGGGGCCATGACGGACTGCAACAACGATCATGTCCTGTCCCCCGACGGCCAGCACATCGCCATCAGCCATCGGACCCTGGAAGACGGCCGCTCCCGGATCTACATCCTCCCCTTAAGCGGGGCGGAACCCATTCTGATCACCCCCATAGCCCCCAGTTACCTCCATGGCTGGTCCCCCGACGGGCTCACCCTGGCCTACTGCGCTGAGCGGAATGGCCAGTACGATGTCTACACCATCCCGGTCTGGGGGGGGCGGGAGAAGCAGCTCACCTTCGAGGCAGGGCTCGATGACGGCCCCGAATATTCCCCCGATGGAAAGCATATCTGGTTTAACTCCACCCGGTCGGGGCTCATGCAGGTCTGGCGGATGGAGGCCGATGGGTCTAACCAGACCCAGATGACCTTTGATGAGTCCAATGCCTGGTTCCCTCATGTGTCTCCCGACGGAGAAAGGGTGGTCTATATCACCTACAAAAAAGGGGACGTGGAGCCCAACCAGCATCCCCCCAATAAGGAGGTTCAGCTGCGCCTTATGTCCAGCCAGGGGGGGGACTACCGGGTAATCGCCGAACTCTTCGGAGGCCAGGGGACTTTGAACGTCAACTCCTGGTCGCCGGATAACAAATCCATTGCCTTTGTGTCCTACCGGCTCAAAGAAAAGAAATAAACCAGAAGAGGAGTGTTCGACCATGGAGAAGTTTCCCACCAGTCACATCGTCAAGATAGGCATCGTCGTAAAGGATCTCGAAGCGGCGGCAAAAAAATACGCGGAGATTTTTGGCATCCCCGTGCCGAAGATCAATTTCCCCTCCCAGGAAAAGCTGGATGAGGATGCCAAGGGGGAACCGGCCTCGGTGTTCCGGGGCTCCAAGGCCCACACCCGCTGCATCACCACGGTGATCAACCTGGAGCCCATCCACATCGAACTGATCCAGCCCGTCGCGGAGCCCAGTCCCTGGACCGAGTTCCTGGATGCCAAGGGGCAGGGGGTCCACTACATGGCCTTTGAAGCCCCCGAAGGATTCAAAGAGGTAGAGGACTTTATGGCCTCCAAGGGGGTTCCCATCTACCACAAGACCGAGAAGGGAAGCTCCCGTTATGGCTACTTCGAAACCGCCGAAGAGCTGGGCATTACCGTCGAGTTTAAAGAAATAGATTCCTAAAGGAGTTCCCCATGGACTATACGAACCTTCCGCCCCTGACCAAGGGGGCCCTTTCTTTGGAGTCCTGGAATGAAGATCGAAGACAGGAGGTCCTGGAGCTCTTCCGGCGGGAGGTCTATGGGAGGATCCCCGACGAGGAATCTATCAGCGTTTCCTTTAACACCGCCGAACAGAGCAGCGGTTATATGGAAGGAAGGGCCAACAGGGCCATCGTAGAGATCATCTGCCGCCGCCTGGACAAGGAGTTTGTCTTCCCCCTCTATCTTTTTACTCCGGCGGCCAAGACCGAACCGGTCCCCTGCATCCTTACCATCATGAACCGGGCCTTAAGCGATGCAGACCCCTCCCGGCGCAGTATTTCCCAGTTCTGGCCCGCCGAGATGATCATCGCCCGGGGTTATGCGGCGGCGGTCCTGATCACCCACGAGATAGCCCCGGACTACGAAGAAAGCTTTACTACCCGATTCCACCGGCTCTTCCCGGAGTATGTGAAGGACCGGCCCTCGGATAGCTGGGGGGCCATCAGCGCCTGGGCCTGGGCCATGAGCCGGGCCATCGATTACCTTTCCATCGACAAGGCCATAAAGGCTGATTCCATCGCCGTGGCGGGCCATTCCCGGGGGGGCAAGACGGCCCTCTGGTGTGCGGCCCAGGACCCCCGGGCGGCCCTGGTCTTAAGCAGCTGCTCCGGCTGTTCCGGGGGGGCTATCACCCGGGGAAAGACGGGGGAACATATCAAGGAAATCACCGGGACTTTTCCCTATTGGTTTTCCGCCAATTACCGGAAGTATGCAGACAAGGAAGATTCCATGCCCTTCGATCAGCATATGATGGCGGCCCTGATCGCCCCCCGGCCCCTCTACCTCTCCCATAAGACCCAGGACGCCTGGTGCGACCCCCGGGCGGAGTACGAGACCCTCAAGCAGATTGCTCCCCTCTACGGGCTCTATGGAAAACCCAGCCCCCTGGGAGATGCCATGCCCGGGCCCGAGGAGACGGTGGTATCGGGGAATCTGGGGTTTCACTTAAAGTCTGGAACCCATGATATGGACGAATACGACTGGGAGAGGTTCCTGGCCTTTGGGGAGGCCCATTTTTCCCCTTGTTAAATCTCCCCTAATTTGATAAAAAGTAAAAATAATGCAGTCCATTGGTATAAATATAGGCTCTTCGAGCCTAAAAATAGTTCTCGCAGATGAAGGCCGCCTGCTCTGGAGCTCCCATACCCCCCACGAGGGGGATTTTGGGGCCGCGGTGGCCAAGCTTTTGGCCGAAGCCCAGGCCCATGGGGAGATAAAACCGGGGATCCCCGCCCTGGTGACCGGCAACGAGGGGCGTTTTATGTTCAACGCCGCCGGCACCCTGGAGCCCCTCTGCGTAGAGGCGGCCCTGAAGCAGCTGGGCCTCCAGGCCGATGCGGTGGTGAGCATGGGCGGCGAGGACCTGATCGTCTACTCCCTGGATAATGGTAAAATCATCAACAACTTTTCGGGGAGTAAGTGCGCCTCCGGGACCGGGGAATTCCTCAAGCAGCAGCTGGCCCGGATGGACATGGGCCTGGAGGACATAGACCGGGTCCCCGATACCGCCAAGGTCTACCCCCTTTCTACCCGCTGTTCGGTCTTTATGAAGAGCGATTGTACCCACCGGCTGAATAAACGGGAGGCCACCAAGGACGATATCGTCTTAAGCCTATCCGACGTGATGGCCGTCAAGGTCATCGACTTCCTTAAGCGGGCCAAGGTGACCCGGGGCAGGGTGGTCTTGACGGGGGGGATCACCTTAAACCGCCATATCATCCGGTTCATAAAAGAAAAGGCCCCGGAGATTGAATTTATTATCCCCCCTTCGGCGGCGGTCTTTGAGGCCCTGGGGGCGGCGGTCCTGGCCCCCGAGTCGGGGAGCCCCCTGCCGGAGCTGGAAAAGCTCCTGCGGACCAACGAGGTTCGCTTTGCCTCCCTGGGGGCCCTGAGGGACTGGGAATCCAAGGTCCGCCGCTTTGAACTGCCCGTCGCCCAGGCCCGAGTGGGGGGCCGCTATATCCTGGGGGTAGACGGGGGTTCCACCACCACTAAGGCGGCCCTGGTGGATATGGAGCGGGATGAAATCGTGGCGAGCCATTACGGCCGGACCCACGGGGACCCCGTCAAGGCCCTGAAGGAATGTCTGCAGAAGATCCAGGACCAGGTGGCCCAGGACACGGGCAGCCGGGACATCGATATAGCCCTGGTGGCAGCTACCGGTTCGAGCCGGGAAATCCTGGGGGTCTTTCTGGAAACCCCGGGGGTCTATAACGAGATCATCGCCCACTCGGTGGGGACCACCTTCTTCGACCCCGAGGTGGAGACCATCTTCGAAATCGGGGGCCAGGATGCCAAGTACGTCCTCTTAAAAAACGGGGTCCCCATAGACTATGCCATGAACGAGGCCTGTTCCGCCGGGACCGGGTCCTTTTTGGAAGAAAGCGCCTCGGGGGATCTTTCCATCCACAAGGCAGAAGACATAGGCCCCATCGCCCTGGAGGCCGACTGTCCCCTGAAATTCGGCGAACACTGCTCGGCCTTTATAAACAGCGATATCCGCAAGGCGGTGCAGCAGGGGGCCAGCCGGGAAAATATAACCTCCGGGATCGTCTGCTCCATCGTGGCCAACTACCTGAACAGGGTGGTGGGAAACCGCACCATAGGGGGAAAGATCTTCCTTCAGGGGGGGGTGGCCAAGAACCCGGCGGTGCCCCTGGCCTTTGCGATGATGCTGGACAAGGAGATCCTGGTGCCCCCTTCGCCGGAGCTCAGCGGTTGTTTTGGGGTGGCCCTTTTGGCCAAGCGCAAGATGGCCGAGGGTCTCTTAGGGGAAGTACACCTCAATATCGACGATCTTTTGGCCCGGGAGATAGGCTACGAAAGGGTCTTTACCTGCCAGGCCTGTGAAAATAACTGCCCCATCCAGGTCTTAAATGTTTCGGGCCGGCGTTACAGCTTTGGGGGCCGGTGCAACATGTATACCAACACCCGCAGGGGAAGTCAGACCCCCGGGGGTGAAGGCAAGGCCGAAGAAACCCCGATTTTTGACTATGTAGAAAAGCGGCAGAAGATGATCTTCGAGGAATATGCGGCCCCCCTTAACTTTGAAGGGGCCCAGGCCCCTGCGAAGAAGCGACCCTTCACCGTCGGGATTCCCCGGGCCCTTTCGGTCCATACCCTCTATCCCCTCTACTCCTGGTTCTTCTACGAGCTGGGCATCAAGACCTTCCTCTCCGACGAGGTGGCCCACGAGGGTCTGGCCCGGACCGAGTCGGAGTACTGCTTCCCCGCCGAGATAGCCCATGGGGCGGTTCAGAACTGTCTGGACAGGGGGGCCGACTTTGTCCTCCTCCCCCATTTTAGGGACATGCCCAGTTATGAAGAAAAGGTCCACGCCAACTTCTGTCCCATCACCCAGGCCCTTCCCTACTATATCGAAAAGGCCTTTCCCGATGTGGACAAGAAAAAATGGCTCCCCCTGGTGGTGAGTTTTAAGTTCGGGGATGAAAAGGCCCTGGAGCTCTTTACCATCATGAACGAGAAGCTGGGCATAGGGGAAGAAGAAACCCGCCATGCCTTTACCCGGGCCCTGGAACGGCAGAACCTTTATCTAAAGGCCTCCCGGGAACTGGGGGTACAGGCCCTCGCCGATGCCCGGGCCGCATCTCGGCCGGTTATCGCCGTCCTGGGGCGGCCCTACAACGCCTTTACCGCCGAAGCCAACATGGGGATCCCCCGGAAGTTCACCAGCCGGGGCTATTCCATCGTTCCCTTCGATATTCTTCCCTTTGATGATGAGGAGATCTTCTCCAACATGTACTGGTACTACGGCCAGCAGGATGTTAAGTCCGCCTCCCTCTTAAAGAACGAAGATAACATCTACCTGACCTTTATTACCAACTTCTCCTGTGCCCCCGATTCATTTATCCTCCATTATATTAAATGGATCATGGGGCAAAAGCCCTTCCTGATCCTGGAGCTGGATTCCCACTCCGCCGATGCGGGGATAGATACCCGGGTAGAGGCCTTCCTGGACATCATCGAAGGCTATAGGTCCAAGAAGAGCGAGCTGGAGGGGGAGCGCTTCGATAACGGCTGGCGCTTTATCTACGACGGAAAGGCCCCCTATAAGGACCAGCTACGGATTGATAACGAAAAAACCGGCGAGAAGGTTAATATCCGGGGGAACAAGCGGGTCAAGATGCTCCTTTCCAACATGGGGGCCATATCGACCGAGTACATGGGGGCGGCGGTCCGGAGCCAGGGCATCAACGCCGAGGCCCTGCCGGTGGCCACGGGGCGGACGGTCCAGATAGCCCGGTCCCATGCCTCGGGGAAGGAATGCGTCCCCAGCCACCTGGTCCTGGGAAGTGCCCTGGAATTTTTCTGGAGCCCCAAGTACCGGAAGGATGAACTCTACCTGCTCTTTGTGCCCATCACCACCGGACCCTGCCGGACCGGCCAATACTATATTTACTACGAAAATCTTTTCCGGGACATGAGGCTCGAAAACGTGGTGGTCTTTATCCTTTCGGCGGATAATTCCTACACCGAGCTGGGTCCCAACTTTGCCAAGGAAATGTGGAAGGGCCTGGTCCTATCGGACTACCTGAAGGATATACAGAACGCCCTCAAAACCACCGCCGTGGACCCCAAGAAGGCCATCAGGGAATTTGAAGGTTCCTGGCGGGGGGTGATGGATGCGGTGGAGAAGCGTCCCCGCCAGATCTGGAGGGAGCTAAAATCCGTGGCGGCGGTGGTAAAGAAGATCCCCCTTAAGAAGGATCTGGCCGACTGCCCCAAGGTCCTGGTGGTGGGGGAGATCTATGTCCGCCGGGACGACTTTGCGGTGGGGGAACTCACGGACCTCATGAGCGACCGGGGGCTCATCGTCAAGGTGGCGGGAATCTCCGAGTGGATCCATTACCTGGACTTTGTCCGGGAGTACGGGCTTACGAAGTTAATCAGCCTCAGGAAGGGGGGATGGAGATTCCTCTCCACCCCTGCCCGGGCCCTCTTTAAACTCAAGATAGAAAAATGGTGGAAAAAATCGGTAGAGAAGCGGGTCCTGGCCATCCTTAAGCCCACGGGGCTCATCCCCGAAACCCCCCACGACATGGGGGAGATCATGGCCTATACCCAGGAGCACTTCGTAAACCTGGAGCTTAACTCGGAGATTGCCGTCTCTTCCGGTTCTGCTGCGGCGGCCATGGAGGCGGGCTATTCAGGGGTCGTCAACATAGCCCCCTTCGCCTGCCTCATAGGGCGGGTCATAGAGGGGCTCTTTACCCCCTGGGCCCGGGAACGGAACTATCCCATCCTCTCGGTGGAGGTGGACGGGAATCTCCTTCCCCCCAACATCGTCAATAAGCTCAATATTTTTATGGTCAATGTCCTCCGGTTTAAGGGGGGTGAGGATCTTTCCAGCCTGGTAGACAAGGCTGAAGGGGTCCAGTAAGGTAACACCTAAAGGGGGGCTTAATGAAGTCATACCTCGTTTTTTTGGATCGAAGTGTCCTCTTTAAAAAACCCATAAGCTGCTTTTATGCCCTGGCAAGTCTCATCTTACCCTTTAGCTTTTTGGGCTACATCATCCAGTGGCGGGAAGCGATCATGTCCGTCACCATTCTCTTCATCGCCTCTGTCTGTGCCTTCCTGGTTCTGCTGGCCGCCGGCCTCTCCGGGGCCCTCATCTGGTGGCACCGGCGGATCTCCCGGGATGAGGGACAGCGCTTCTATCCCAACCTGAGAAGGTTTATCCAAACCCTGGGCGAATGGGCGGGAACGGTCTTTGCCATCACGGTTTTTGGCATGAGCATAGTCTACCTTCTCTTTGTAAGGGACCACTATACCCTAAGCCTTCCCCTGATCAGCCTCCCGGTCCCCATACCTTTTACGGTCATGAACCTGGGTTTTGGGGGCCCCATCTTTGGCTTCCTTCTTATTATAGCCACTAAAATTTTCCTCTTTATTCTGGACCTTCTGGTAAAGCTCCTGGGCAGTATCTGGAAGCTCCTGCTGCGCATAGTGCTCTATTACTACCGCTGCGTGGTAAAGATACACCGAACCATCGAAGTGAATACCCAGATCTGGGCAGGGGTACTCTGGATCATCTCTGCGGTAGTGGTCGGTTTTGGGATCTATGTGACCTACCGGTTAATGGGATCTCCCTTTAACATCCTCCTGGCCGGCCTTGTCCCCCTGGCCCTGGGCCTGGGCTTTATGGCCTTCCTGGCGGCAAAGCGCAGAAACCCCGAAGCTTGATGACATGAGCAAGGCCGCCTTCGTTGCCCTGGTGGGGCGTCCCTCGGTGGGCAAGTCTACCCTGATCAACCTCCTCTGCGGGGCCAAGGTGGCCATAGTCAGCACCATCCCCCAGACCACCAGGAACATCATCCGGGGCATCCTTACCCGGGAAGAGGGTCAGCTGGTCTTTGTGGATACCCCGGGCCGCCATGTTTCTGAAAAAAAGTACAACAAGAAACTCATGGAGATGGCCGACCGGGCCCTGAACGAATCGGAGCTGGTCCTCTATGTCCTTGATGCCTCCCGTCCCCCGGGCCTGGAAGAGATCGCCGTCACCGAGCGAATCAAATGGTACCAGGAAAGGACCGTGGCGGCCATTAACAAGTGTGATGCCCCGGGGGCGGACCCGGCCCAGTTACGGGCCTTTTTGCAAGAGCAGCTGCCTGACCTGCCGGCCTCCCGGTGCTTTGAGATTTCCTGCCACCAGAAAGAGGGGATAGAACCCCTTCTGGCCTGCCTTTATGAGATGTCCCCCGAAAGCGAGGCCCCCTATCCCGCCGAGTATTATACCGACCAGGATATGAATTTTAGGGTCTCAGAAATTATCCGGGAAAAGGCCATGGAACGGCTTAAGCAGGAACTGCCCCATTCAATCTATGTGGAGACCGCCGATCTAGAGTTAAAAAATGATCCCGCCACGGGGAACCAGAGGCTCTGGGTCAGGGCCTTTATCATCACCGAAAGGGAATCCCAGAAGGGAATGATAGTCGGCAAGGGGGGGGAGAAGATCAAGGCCATAGGTCAGGCGGCCCGAAAGGAGCTAAACCGCATCTTTGAGTGGAAGGTGGACCTGGATCTGCGGGTAAAGACCGGTAAGGATTGGCGGCAGAATGATCATCTCTTAAGGAAAATTACGAGCCAATAAAAGCTTTTATATGTGCGAGGAGCTCTTCGTAGGCCTCGGTGCAGGGGAACTGGGGGTACTCTTTCTGAATCCCCTCGGGGGCCCTAAAGAGGGAGCCCCCATGGGCTTCCTGGATCATGGCTATATCGTTGTAGGAATCCCCGGCGGCAAAGACCCGGTAGCCCAGGGTCTTAAAGGCCGTCACGGCGCATTTTTTGCCGTTCTGCTGGCGGAGCCGGTAGCCCTTGATATAGCCATCCGGGGCGGTTTCCAGGGAATTGCAAAATAGCAGGGGCTGCCCCAGTTTGGCCAGAAGGGGCTTGGCAAATTCTTCAAAGGTATCGGAGAGGATAATAAACTGGCTTAGATCCCTTAGGCCCTTGATAAAGTCCAGGGCCCCCGGCAGGGGTTCCATGCTGCCTATCACCCTTTGTATGTCCGGCAGAGTTAACTTGTGCTGGGCCAGGAGATCGATGCGAAAGGCCATGAGTTTATCGTAATCCGGCTCGTCCCTGGTGGTTCGGCGGAACTCGGGGATCCCCGTATACTCAGAGAAGCTGATCCATATTTCCGGAACCAGGACCCCTTCAAGATCCAGACATACTAGATGCAATTGTTTCTCCCTTCGATGTACACTCTTGGAATGAAGGTATTGTCCCTAAAAAACCCCTTTGGTGCAAGCATCTACCATGAGGAGACCCTGTCCAGCACCTTTGACCGGGCCCGCCTTCTCTATGCCCAGGGGGCGGCCTCGGGGACGGTGATCCTGGCGGATTTCCAGGAGGCCGGAAAGGGCAGGCTGGGCCGTTCCTGGAAGGCCCAGCGGGGGATGAATTTATTATTCACGATCATCCTGATCTACGAGGACCCGGCCCTGATTCCCCGGGCCCTGAGCCTAAAAACCGGCCTGGCTGTATGTCTGGCCATAGAAGATCTGGCCCCCTCCCTAAAGGGCTGCTTTCAGCTTAAGTGGCCCAACGATGTGATGATCCTAAACCCCGGCGATTCGGGGGCCTTTAAGGTGGGGGGCATCCTCATTGAGGCCGAGGGGCCCTGCCTCTACCTGGGGGTGGGGATCAATGTGGCCCAGAGGGAATTTCCCGATGACCTGAGCCCCAAGGCGGGGAGTCTGATCCAGGTCCTGCCGGACCTTGGCCCCCAGGACAGGTTTCGCCTTTTAGAGCTGATCCTCCCCCGGCTCCGTTCAGAGCTCGAAGTCCCCCCCGAAGCTGATACCTGGCGGGAAGCGATAGGGGAGCGGCTCTATATGAGGGGAGAAATGCTTAGCTTTGCCCCGGGGGCTGCCGGGTCCGCTGAGCTGGTGGAGGGGACCCTAAGCGGCATAGGGCCCGGGGGGGAGCTCTTGCTTATCCCCCGGGGTGAGGCGGAAGAGCGGGCCTTCCTGAACGGCGAGCTTAGGGTCTACTAGTTACCGGTCAGGCGGCTTTTGAAGCCATCTTCGGAGATGAAATTACTGTCCTTGGAAAAAACCCCATTCTGGTAGTAGCGGATATAGGGGATTTCACGGTTATTAAAGACCTTTTCCTTAAAATCCATAAAGTCCTGGTTGCTGATCTTTTCCCAGGCTTCTATGTCGTACTCGATAAAATAAATCCTGGCCTCCGGAAGGGCCTTCTCCACCGCGGGGAGAAAGGTCTTCATGGCGGCCCACTGGGGGCACCAGCTTTGGGTAAGGATCACGGCTGCCCCGGGGACAGAAAGGAGGTCCCCCGCAAAGTCGCCGCCATCCAGGGCGGTTTGGCATTCTGCTTCGGTTAATTTTCTCATACTAAAAGTATACTACAGCCCTGCGGGGCTTGCAACTTTAGCCCCCCTTAGGTTAAATTTTCCTATGGCTGATATACGAAGCGACACCCTCCTTAATGATGAAGATTTTGACACCATCCTATCGGCGGAAATAGATTTTTCCGGAACCCTCACCTTTGAGAAACCCTTTCTTATCCGGGGCAAGGTTTCGGGGGAAATTATCGCCCAGAGCATTTTGGTGGTCGATGAGCAGGCGGTGGTGGAAGCTAATATTAGCGCCCCCAGGGTCATTATTAAGGGCTCGGTAAAGGGGAACGTGACCGCCTCGGACCGGGTAGAGGTGGCGGTGACGGGAAAGCTGGTAGGAAATGTGACGGCCCCGGAGATCTTCATGGAGACCGGCTGTGCCTTTAACGGCAACTGCACCATGATTGAACGTTAAATTGAACATGAATAGATCCATCCTTTCGGTGCTTATGGTCTGCTTCTCCCTTGCTCTGGTCCACGCCCAAAGACCCGATGCCCTTCAGGCCTTTAGGGATGGGGAGTACGAGCGTTCCGTGTCGATATGCCGGGACGAAATTGCGGTGAACCCCAATAACCTGGAATCCCATGTGGTGATCTCCTGGAGTCTGATCCGCCTGGGCCGCTTTAACGAGGCCCTGTCCTATGCCCAGTCGGGCCGGAGGATCAGCCGCTACGATATCCGGATCACCGAGAGCCTGGGGGAGATAAACTACTTCCTGGGCCAGAATAATGAAGCCCTGGGCTTCTTTCAGGAATACATCAATTTAGCCCCCGAAGGGGCCCGGGTAGATACGGTCTACTATTACATGGGCGAAATCTACATGCGCCTGGGCCGCTTTCATCATGCCGATGTGGCCCTCTCTACGGCGGTCCACTGGGTCCCGGGGAACGCCCTCTGGTGGACCCGCCTGGCTTATGCCCGGGAAAATGCCCGGGATCTTTTGGGGGCCGTGGCGGCCTACGAGAGGGCCCTTAGCCTGAACCCCCAGCTTAACGATGCCCGGCGGGGCCTGGAGCGGGTGAGGCAGGTCCTGGCCCAGCAGTAAGCCATGCATGTTTCCGTCCATACCCTGGGGTGTAAATTAAACCAGCTAGAAACCGAAGCCCTCTCTGATGCCTTTTCCCGTTTGGGCTTTGGGGCCCCTTTGGATGAAGAGTCCGACCTGGGGGGAATCATCCTGGTTAACACCTGCACGGTGACCTCCATGGCGGACCAGAAATCCCGGCGCCTTATCCGGAAGCTCCTTACGAGCCAGAGCCGGTCCTGTATTATTGTTACCGGCTGTTATGCCCAGCTGGATGGCCAGGACCTCCTGGACCTCGATTCCGGCAAGGGGCCCCGGCGGCTCTTTGTGGTTCCCCTGGATCAGAAGGATCTCCTTCTTGATCTGCCTCTGTTTATTAAAAGTTCGGGAAGCCCCGCAGATGCAGATCTGCCGGATCTGATTGCCTCCTTCCTGAGCCAAGCTTCCCCTTCAAGGGACCCTGACTCTATCAAAGGCTCCTTTAGGTTCCGGCCCCGCTCTTTTAGCTCCCATTCCCGGGGCTTCTTAAAGATCCAGGATGGTTGTGACCGCCATTGTAGCTATTGCCGGGTAAGAATAGCCCGGGGAAAAAGCCGGAGCCTGGACCCCCGGGAGGCTTTGAATGAGCTGAAGGCCCTGGAGGAAGGGGGCCTATCTGAGGTAGTTCTGACGGGGGTCAATATCAGCCAGTACCGCCATGGGGCCCTGGGCTTGCCCGAACTCTTGGCCCTCTTGCTTGAGGGGACCAGCACCCTGGGTATAAGGCTCTCTTCGATAGAGCCCGAAGCGGGGGGCCTAAGCAAGGGCTTCCTTAGGGTCCTGGCCCATCCCCGGCTGCGGCCCCATGTGCACCTGGCCCTACAATCCGGGAGTGCCCCCATCCTCGAAAGAATGGGGAGACCCTATGGGCCCGCAGACATCATAAAAACCCTGGGCCAGGTGAGGGGGCTGGGCCGGGACCCCTTTATGGCCTGCGATATCATCGCCGGCTTTCCCGGAGAAACCGAAGGGGAGTTCATCAAGACCTGGGATCTTTTAGAAGCCCATGATTTTGCACAGATACATGCCTTTCCCTTTTCCCGGCGGCCCGGCACGGCGGCCTGCGATTTTTCCGGCCCAGTGAGGGAAGGGGAGGCCAGGGCCCGGGTGGACGCCCTGATGAAACTAGCCCAAAGGGGCCGCCAGAACTATCTAGACCGCTGGACAGGGAAGGAAGTGGATGCGGTGGCAGAGGCAGCACCTGGAAATAATCCCCGGCAGCTGAGGGGGACCTCGGAAAACTACCTTAAACTGCAGATTATTCCCTCCGGTCCCGATCTACCCTCACCGGGCTCTCCCCTGCGGGTGAGGCTGGAAAAGGCAGCCGATAAAGCTCCCTTTGATATGCTGGGGGTTCAAATTAACTCCCCTTTATAAAGGAAAATTTGTTCTCGTGAAGATTTCGTACTATAATAAAGCAAGAGGATCATAGGATGTCACGAAAGTTTTACCTCCCATTGCTACTCCTTCTCATGGCGGGCCTTAGCTCCTGCACAGACCTGGTGTCCACCAGTCTGGCTCCCTGGGCTGCCCGGGATCCGAACAGGCTCATTCCTCCGGTTACCCCAGGGAACGTGGATGAGCTTTTGGCTATGACCGAAAATAGCCCAGATATGTCCATGGCCCTGCTGCGAAACATCAGCTCTTCTGTGGGGAGTGCCCGGGGCAGTGACCGGCAGAAGCTGCAGAATGCCGCCATGAAGGCCGCCGTAAATGCCGTGGGGCTGGGTCAGTCGGTCTTGCAGTCCGTGGGGCAGCTTGGCTCCATAGGAAGCGATGGGGAAGGCCGGGATCTCATCCTGGATACCATTAACACCATGCCTAATCTCATCAGCGCCGGTACCGTCCTGGCCAGCTCCCTGCCCCATTCATCGGACCCTGGGTTTGATGACTTTGCCGCCCAGGCGGACCCCAATGACCTGGCCCTGGCGGCGGTGGTTATTCTCGCCGGGGAGGCCAAGAAGAGCGGCTTTACCGATCTCAATGACTATGTGGACCACTACCACCTTCAACCCAATGAAAACGAGGAACTGGCCCTGGCCCTGGCTTACGCAGCGGCCCTGGACAGCCGTCAGGATGAACTGAATGAACCCCTCAGGAACATCCTCCAGGGCCTTAATCTGCATTAATGGAGCGCTTGATGGGCCGAGTCCTACTCCTGGGGGTCTTGCTTTCACTTATTTCTCCCCTTGTCATTATGGGCCAGACCAGGGCTATCGATCCCTTTGTGATGCCCTCGGCCCGCTTTAATGCCCTGGGGGGGCCCCATCCCGCCATGGCCGATGATTTTTATTCCCTCTTTCTAAACCCCGCCGGCTTTATCAGCGTGGAAGAAAGCTTTAGCGTAGCAGAGCTTAGCTTGAGTACCTTCGGGCCGGTGCTGGAGATTGCGGATCTTCTGGGAAACGCCGATACCCTTGAGGGCCTGGATCTCTCGGGGGTCATAGGCCCTAGCGGCTTTGCGGCGGGCTTCGACATGGGGGGCCCCCTTTCCCTGGGCTATGTGGGAAGGGGCCTGGGTCTCGGGATTTTTAACCGCCTCAGAACCAGTGCCTCTTTAAGCGGGGTATCTTTAAGGCCCCTGGTTCAGGGTGAAATATTTTTTACCGCCGGATATGCCTTTAGGATCATCGAGAGGGACGATCACCTTTTCGACGCCGGCTTTCTGGGGAAGGGCTTTTACCGGGGGACCTCTTTTTTGGATGCCCCCATCTTTGATGCGGCCACCCTCCTGGATGATCCCCGATCCCAGCCCTTTGTAAGCCACCTGGGGGTGGGCCTTGATCTGGGCATCAAGTATACTCTGGGGCGGAACTTTAGCGCCGCCCTGGTCTGCTACGATTTTTTCTCCCCCGTCCTTATTAGCCCCTATGACTCCTACGATAGTTACTCCCAGGGGGAGCTCCCTTCCGGCGAGGGTTCCTCCTATGGGGCTATCAAGCGAAGGCTGGACCTGGGGGTGGCCTATAAGGTTCATATAGCTTTTCTTGATCCCTACATTACCCGCCTGGTCTTAATGGCCTCCTATGGCGATATCCTGGATCTTCAATCCCTCATTCCCCGGAACCCCCTTTTAAACCTGGGCCTTGGGGCGGAGCTTACCCTGCTGCAGGTCCTTAGCTTTAGGACCGGGATCCGGGATGCCCTTCCGGCCTTTGGCCTGGGGATAGACCTAAGCTTTATGACCGTGGACCTGGCAATCCATGGCAAGGAACTGGGGCTGGATCCGGGAGTCCAGTCCGTCTATGGTCTTTCCCTGGGGCTCCTCTTCCGTTACTAGGGTTTGAGCAAGCCCCTGCTTTATGCTAGGATCTCCAAAGGAGGCTCCCCATGAAATTGTACAGCCGTTCGCAGGTCTTCTTCTTTTCCATACTAAGCGGACTCATCGTACTCCTCTTTGCACTGGGGATAGGCATAGTCAGGTTTCCCGGGATCTTGCCCCTTTCAGGGGAGCCCCTTTCAGGGGCATCCCACTCGGTAGAGGCCCAAAACCCCAGCGAGGCCCTGCCGGCCAGCCCTGTCTTTACCGATGCCTTTTTTTCTGAACAGAGCATCCTGCCCCTTCAGCATGGGGTGTCGGACCTCTTAAGTTTCTCCGAAGACGAGCGGCAGAACATCATCATCTATGAACAGCTCAATGCGGGGGTGGTGAACATCACCACCGAAACGGTGGCCATTAACTGGTTTCTGGAGCCGGTCCCCCAGGAAGGGGCCTCCGGTTCGGGGACCATCATCAATACCCAAGGCTATGTCTTAACCAATAACCATGTGATCCGGAATGCCAACCGGGTTCTCATTAACCTGGCCGATGGAAGCCAGTTTGAGGGAACCGTGGTGGGGACCGATCCCGAGAACGACCTGGCGGTCCTCAAGTTTGATCCCCCCCCGGGGATGGAGCTTCAGGTTATCCCCTTTGGCAGCTCCGAAAATCTCAGGGTGGGCCAGAAGGTCCTGGCCATAGGAAACCCCTTTGCCCTGGAGAGGACCCTGACGGTGGGTATCGTTTCCGGCTTGGGGCGGCCCATCCAGATCTCCCGGCAGTATATAGTCCGTAACATGATCCAAACCGATGCCTCCATCAACCCCGGAAATTCCGGCGGGCCCCTTCTTAATGCCCAGGGCCAGATGATAGGGATTAACACCATGATCTATTCCCCCTCCGGGGGCTCCGTGGGGATAGGCTTTGCGGTCCCCATAGATACGGCCAAGCGGGTGGTGGCGGACATCATCGAGCATGGCCGGGTCCGGCGGGGCTGGATCGATGCCACAGTGGTGCAGCTCTTCCCCGCCCTGGTCCGCCAGGCCCGGCTGCCGGTGGAGTCGGGGCTCCTAATTTCCCAGACCCGCCGGGGGGGCCTGGCCGAACGGGCGGGGTTGCGTCAGGGTACCGAACCAGTCCAGTATGGCCGAAGTGTCATCTACCTGGGGGGGGATATCATTACCTCCGTAAACGGGATCAGGACCAATACCCTTTCGGATCTCTATGCCTCCCTGGAGGACAATAGGCCCGGCGAAACCGTGCGGATAGATATTTTGAGGGCCGGAAACCCCCTTAGCCTGAATGTGGTTCTGGCGGACCGGGAAGAGGTCCTCTCCCGCTAAGGTATTACCGGGCCCAGTCCCTGCTGCGGCCCACGGCCTTATGCCACCCGGCGATAAGTTCCCTCCGGCGGCCCTCTTCCATCTGGGGGCTAAACTCGGTCTCGCACTGCCATGTACTGCGGACCTCCGCACTGCCTGACCAGAAGCCGGCGGAGATCCCCGCCAGGTAGGCCGCTCCCAGGGCCGTGGTTTCCCGGATGACCGGACGGCGTATCTTACTTCCTATGATGTCCGCCTGGAACTGCATGATAAATCCGTTACTGGAAGCTCCGCCGTCCACCTTTAGTTCCCCTAGCTTGCTTCCTGTGTCCTTCTCCATGGCCCGGACCAGGTCCATGCTCTGGTAGGCGATGGATTCCTGGGCGGCCCTGATGATATGGCTGCTCCGGGTGCCCCGGGTTATCCCCACTATGCAGCCCCTGGCATACATGTCCCAGTAGGGGGCCCCCAGGCCCGTAAAGGCCGGCACCAGATAGACCCCGCCGGTATCTTCTACCTTGGAGGCAAAGTACTCCGAGTCTTCGCTCTCGCTGATGAGCCGCATCTCGTCCCTCAGCCACTGTATGGCCGCTCCGGCCACAAAGACACTCCCCTCCAGGGCGTACTGGATGGACCCGTCTCCGGATTCCAGGCTCGCCGCAATGGTGGTGATAAGGCCGTTCTGGCTCTCGCAGGGCTCATTCCCGGTGTTCATGAGGAGGAAGCAGCCGGTCCCATAGGTGTTCTTGGCCTCTCCCTTCTCAAAACAGCACTGCCCAAAGAGGGCCGCCTGCTGATCCCCCGCCGCTCCGGCTATGGGGACCTCCAGGCCCTGGATGTTGGCGGTCCCATAGATATGGCCGGAGGGATGCACTTCAGGGAGCATGGCTTCGGGGATCTCCAGGGCCTTGAGGAGGGTCTGGTCCCAGCGGCGCTCATGGATATCGTAGATCATGGTGCGGCTGGCGTTGGTGTAGTCGGTGGCGAAAATGGCCCCTCCCGACAGGCGCCACATGAGCCAGGTATCTACGGTCCCAAAGAGGATCTCCCCCCTGGCGGCCCGCTCCCGGGACCCTTCCACATGGTCCAGGATCCATTTTATTTTAGTCCCCGAAAAGTAGGCGTCCGGGACCAGGCCGGTGGTTTTTTTGATATGATCCCCCAGGCCAGCCTTGGTGACCAGATCTTCGACTATCTGCGAGGTCCTGCGGCACTGCCAGACTATGGCGTTGTATATGGGCCGTCCAGTGGCCTTATCCCAGACTATGGTCGTTTCCCTTTGATTCGTAATACCTATGGCGGCCAGATCCCTGGGGGATATATTTTCCCTGGCCAGAAGCTCCATCATCACCCCGTACTGGGAGGAGTAAATTTCCATGGGGTCATGTTCTACCCATCCCTCCTGGGGATAGATCTGGGAAAACTCCCTCTGCTCCATCCCGCAGATCCTCTGGTCCCGGTCAAAGAGCAGGGCCCGGGAGCTGGTGGTGCCCTGATCCAGGGCCAGTATGTACTTTGCCATGATTTTCCTCCGTTTCTATGATACCATGGATTCATGAACATTATCGCCCACCGGGGTTTTTCCGGCCTCTACCCTGAGAATACCATGCTGGCCTTTAGCAAGGCCGCCGAGGCCCAAGCTGACGAGATTGAAATGGATGTCCAGCTTAGCAGGGACGGTAAGGTGGTAATCATCCACGATGAAACCCTGGAGCGCCTTACGGGGCAGAAGGGTTATGTAAAAGATCTGGACCTGGCGGAACTGACTGCCCTGAATGCCCCGGCGGCCTTTGGGGAGACCCACGGGTTTAGCCCCATCCCCTCCCTCGAAGAGTATCTTAAGTGGGTAAAGGACAAGCCCATCGTGACCAACATCGAATTAAAGAACAGCCAGATCTACTACGAGGAACTGGAAGAAAAGTGTATAGAGCTGTTAAAAAAATATGACCTGGTCGACAGGGCCCTCTTTTCTTCCTTTAATCACCTCTCCCTGGCCAAGTGTAAGCGCATTTGCCCCGACATCCCCTGCGGAGCCCTGGTGGGACAAAACCATGGCTTGGCCCTGGGGGCGGCTTATTACATTAAGAGTAATGGCCTGGATTATTTTCATCCTCAATTTCAATTGCTCAACGACGAGGTGGTCAGGGAATGCAAACAATACGAGGTGGGAATTAACACCTGGACCATCAATGACATGGGAAGCCTTAGAAGGGCCCAGCTCTGGGGCTGCCGGGGGGTGATCAGCGACCACCCCGACCTGGCCAGGAAGCTACTTTCGGCCCACGGCGATTAGGGATTCCGCATGGTGATCATAGGGGCGTTCATCCCAGCCCCCGTAGATCTCTACGGTAGAAAAGCCCGCCTTTAAGAGCAGGGCCCGCAATTCTGACCCCGCATAGAGCCGCTGGATAAATTCCTTCTCCCAGCGCTGTTCATCCTTAATCAGGATCCACCGGTTCCAGACGCTGGCCCAGGAGTCCATGGGACTGCTCTCGGCAAGGACCGTGATGCCCGCCCGTTCAAACCACTCTGCCTCGTTAAAGTCCCGGACGGCGATTTCCTTGCCCAGAACATCGATAATAAAGGCAGCTCCGGGTTTCAGGGCCCCATAGGCATTTTTTACAAAGACCAGATCATCGGCGGGGTCTTCAAAGTAGCCGAAGGAATTGTAAATGTTAATCGCCAGATCGTAGGCGGCCTTGCGCTTAAAGCTCCGCACATCGGTATGGAGAAACTCGATGTCCAGGTTTTCATGGGCCGCATCTTCCTTGGCCGCATTAAGGTAGCTAAGGGTGATATCAACCCCGGTGGTAATGAAGCCCCGCCTGGTCAGTTCCAGGCTTATGCGTCCAAAGCCGCAGCAGAGGTCAGCAACCCTGGGAAAAGGATCTGTTTTTGCGGTGCTGCTTTTTTTCCCCTTGGGTTTGGTGCTGGCTCCGTAGAGCTCAAGCTTGGCCAGCCTGGTAATGCCATCGGCCACGGTGGGAACCTCTGCCCAGCGCTTCTCGTCAAACATAACCGGGGCATAACGGGTCCAAAATTCGTCATCGTTGAACCATTCATCCTTATACTTCATAGAATAACTATACCATATTGAAGGGCTTTCATCACTTCCTCTCTGCCAGGGCTCACAGGAGCAGGGAAATTTTCCGATAATGAAAGGGATGGAGGAACACATGAAACGTTATTGCATACGAAGCCGGGAAGGCAAGATAGAGTACTTTGATATAATTTCCGAAAACGAAGAGGGTTACCATATCCGCCTGACCCGTCTTTTCCATGGGAACAAGAAGACCTTTGATGAATCCATGTCCCATTACTTGTTTGATATTTGCATAAAAACAGGCTATATTTTCGAACTAGAACCTGCGGCTGCCACGGTGGCCTAAAGGGCCAGGCCCGAAAAGAGGAACAGTTCTGGATCTTTCCCCATGAAAATTCGAAGTAAAATTATACTGGTGGTGTTGCCCCTCCTTATTACCGCCCTCTGCCTGGCCCAGGGAGCATCCTACTACTCCGCCCGGAGGGGGATTACCCGGATAGCCCAGGAATTTATGTCCTTTAAGGCCTCGGAGCTGGAAAAGTATGCCGAGGGCCAGTGGAACCTTTTAGTCGAACATGAGTTTACCGCCCGGCCCGAGATGATAGAGGCCGCCAAGTATGCGGTCCAGCTCTATGCCCTCAGTATTATTTTAAACGACACGGAGCTCATCCTGGCCCTGGACGACGAGGGAAATGTGGCCATGAGCAGTGCCCCCCTTAGCTTAGGTGACCACGAAAGGGACCAGGTGATGGAGATCCTCTGGGAAGGGGAGGGGGGAATCAATCAAGCGGTCCTGGGAGGAGAGTCCCGGGTATTTAGCTCCTTTTACTTTGTCCCTTTCCGCTGGTATATCCTCTTAACCGAAGAGCAATCTGCCTACTACGAGGCCGCCGACCGCATTCGCTTCCAGACCCTGGTTGCCCTGGCGGCCTCTTCCCTGGCGGCGGGGATCCTCCTCATCATCTTTTCCCAGTACCTGACCAAACCCCTGGCCAAGGTGGTGGAGGGAATGAACAAGATCAGATCCGGGGCGGATCTTTCTTCCCGGGTCGATGTGGAGTACCAGGATGAAACAGGCCGCCTGGCTGCCACCTTTAATGTGATGATAGGGGAGCTGGATCATGCCTATGCCCAGATAAAACGCTATGCCTTCGAGGCGGTTCTGGCGGGCCGCCGGGAGCAGAGGATCCGGGGGATCTTTCAAAAGTATGTGCCCAAGGACCTTATCGATCGCTTCTTTGCGGCCCCCGATTCCATGTTGGTGGGAGAAAACCGGGAGCTGGCGGTTCTTTTTTCTGATATCCGCAGCTTTACCAGCATCTCTGAAAAAATGGCCCCCGATGAACTGGTAAGCTCCCTTAACCGCTACTTCTCGGGGCAGGTGGATATCATCATGAACCGCCAGGGCATCGTAGATAAATACATAGGAGACGGCATCATGGCCTTTTGGGGGGCCCCGGTGAGCCATGACGACGATGCCCTCCAGTCGGTCCTGGCGGGTCTGGATATGATAGAATCGGTGAAAACTTTTAACGAGCAGCAAAGAAGGGCAGGGAAGCCCGAATTTAAGATGGGCATAGGGATCAACTACGGAACCGTTACGGTGGGCAATATAGGCAGCGAAAGGAAAATGGACTATACGGTCATAGGCGATATGGTAAACCTGGCTTCCCGGATGGAGGGCCTCAATAAAAACTACCAAACCGAAATTTTAATCTCCGATGCTATATACGATGCCCTGGGAAAAAATCCGGAGCAGATAAAACAAGGGGCCCTCTCGTTCCGGCTATTGGACACGGTGGCAGTGAAAGGAAAAATGCAGGGGGTAAGGGTCTATTCCACCGGGCGTTCCCTGGAAGAAGAAAAGCGCAAGGCCTGGGCCTACCATAACCGGGGCATGGATTTTTACTACCAGAAGGATTTTGCCAAGGCCGCCCGTCACTTTAGCGAAGTCCTAAGCCTCCTCCCCGGGGACTTCCAGGCCGCCGCCCTGCTCGAACGCTGCAAGGTCTATATGAGCGCTCCGCCCCCCTCATCCTGGGACGGCACCGAGGTGATGGAAACAAAATAGCTTTTCTTCCGCCCTTGCAAGGCTGGGGCGAAAACTTATAGTATCATCCTATGAAGTACCCTTTTATAAGCATCGAACCTAAATGGCAAAAGTATTGGGAGGACCATAAGACCTTTAGGGTAAGCGAAGATGAGTCCTTTCCTAAAGACAAGCGGCGTTATGTGCTGGATATGTTCCCCTATCCCTCCGCCGAGGGCCTCCATGTGGGCCACCCGGAGGGTTATACCGCCACGGATATTTACTGCCGCTACCTTAGAATGAAGGGTTACAATGTGCTTCATCCCATGGGCTTCGACTCCTTTGGGCTCCCCGCCGAAAATTACGCCATCCAGATGGGGGTGCACCCCGCGGCGATTACCGCCCGTAATATAGAAAACTTCCGCAAGCAGATTAAGGCCCTGGGTTTTTCCTACGACTGGGACAGGGAGGTTAATACCTGCGAAGCGGACTACTACAAATGGACCCAGTGGATCTTCCTAAAACTCTTCGAAAAGGGCCTGGCCTACGAGGCCGAAAGCCCCATCAACTGGTGCCCCTCCTGTAAGACCGGCCTGGCCAATGAGGAGGTCGTTGAAGGCCTCTGCGAAAGATGCAAGACCCGGGTAGAGCGGAAGCGCATACGCCAGTGGATCCTCAAGATCACCGCCTATGCCCAACGGCTCTTGGAGGATCTCGAGGGTCTGGACTGGCCCGAGCCGGTAAAACAGATGCAGATCCACTGGATAGGCCGCTCCGAAGGTGCCAACGTGCTGTTTAAATTGGATGAATCCAATTTAAACAGCTTAGCAGTTTCACCAGAGGCGAAACTGCAAGCTCCGCATATTGAAGTGTACACCACCAGGCCGGATACCCTTTTTGGGGCCACCTACATGGTCCTTTCTCCTGAGCACCCCCTGGTGGAGCACATTACCCAGAAGGAGCAGAGGGCCCAGGTGCTCGCCTATATCGACGAGGCCTCCAAAAAGAGCGACCTGGAACGGACTGACCTGGCAAAAACCAAGACCGGCGTTTTTACCGGGGCCTATGCGATTAACCCGGTTAACGAGGAAAAAATCCCCATCTGGATCGCCGATTATGTCCTGGTATCCTATGGCACCGGAGCCATCATGGCGGTTCCGGCCCATGACGAAAGGGACTGGGAATTTGCCCAGGCCTATGGGCTGCCCATTAGCTGGGTGGTGAGCAGGGAGCCCAAGCAAGACAGCGGCGAAGACCCCGATGCTGCCTTTACCGGCGATGGCTGGTCCATTAATTCGGGGCTCATCACCGGGCTCCCCACGCCAGAGGCCAAGGAAAAAATCTGCCAGTGGCTAGAAGAAAAGGGCCTGGGCAAGAAGACGGTAAACTATAAACTCCGGGACTGGATCTTCAGCCGCCAGCGTTACTGGGGGGAGCCCATTCCCATAGTCCACTGCGAAACATGCGGCATAGTCCCCTTAAAAGAGGAGGATCTCCCCCTCAGGCTGCCGGAGGTGGAAACCTACGCCCCCACCGGCACCGGCGAGTCCCCCCTGGCGGCCATTAGCGAGTGGGTGAACACCTCCTGCCCCCGCTGCGGAGGCCCTGGCCGCCGGGAAACCAACACCATGCCCCAGTGGGCTGGATCCTGCTGGTACTACCTCCGCTACCTGGACCCCACCAACGGCCAGGTCTTTGCCCGGCGGGAGGCCATCGATTACTGGGCCCCGGTGGATCTCTATGTGGGAGGGGTAGAACATGCGGTGCTCCACCTCCTCTATTCCCGGTTCTGGCACAAGGTCCTCTACGACATAGGACTGGTGAACACCAAGGAACCCTTCATCCGTCTGATAAACCAGGGGCTAATCACCTCCTTTGCATATCAGCGGCAGGACAAGACCCTGGTTCCCACCGACCAGGTGGAAAAACGCCATGACGGGACCTTTATTGAGAAAGCCAATGGACAGGCCCTTACGGAAGTAATCGCCAAGATGAGCAAGAGCCTAAAGAATGTCATTAACCCCGACGAGATAGTCCGGGAATATGGGGCTGACTCCCTCCGGCTCTACGAGATGTTCATGGGCCCCCTGGAGATGAGCAAGCCCTGGACCACCGCGGGGCTCATAGGGGTAAGCCGCTTTCTGGAGCGGATCTGGGCCATAGGTGAAAAATGCGACCAGTCTGCCACATTGGAAGAGGGCCAGGAAAAGGAACTAAGCAAGCTCCTCCATAAGACCATTAAAAAGGTGAGCTCCGACACTGATTCCCTGAACTTTAATACCGCCCTCAGCCAGATGATGATCTACTCCAATGAACTCATCAAACTGGACCAGGTGCCCCTCTCCCTCTGGGAACCCCTGGTTGTCATGCTCAGCGCCTACGCACCCCACCTGGGGGAAGAGCTCTGGGAGAAGCTGGGGCACCGTGAATCGGTAAGCCGGGCCCCCTGGCCCTCCTACGATGAGGCCCTGACCCTGGATGATGAACACACCATCGTGGTCCAGGTTAACGGCAAGATCCGGGACAAGTTCAGCGCCCCCTCGGGGACCCCCAAAGAAGAACTCGAAAAGACCGCCCTTGCCCTGCCGGGGACCCTCAAGTGGATCGAGGGCAAGAGCATCGTAAAAATCGTGGCGGTTCCGGATAAGCTGGTAAGCATAGTAATTAGGCCATAAGGAGAATCTTGATATGCGGGTGTTTAATTTTTCGGCGGGACCATCGGTACTGCCCCTTTCGGTCTTGGAGAAGGCGGCCAAAGAAATAACTGATGCCAACGGCACGGGCCAGTCGGTGATGGAGATGAGCCACAGGTCCAAGGACTTTGTCCCCATCATCGAAAAAACAGAATCCCTTTTACGGGACATTATGAAGATCCCCGCCAACTACAAGGTGCTTTTTTTACAGGGAGGGGCCTGGACCCAATTTGCCATGGTTCCCCTCAACCTGGGGGCGGTAGAATTCGGAGCGCCCCGAAAAAAGGCCACCTATATTGACAGCGGTATCTGGGCAACCAAGTCCGCCGAAGAAGCGGCCAAATACGTGGATGTGACCATTGGGGCCTCATCGGCGGACCGGTCCTACAGGGCCATTCCTGCGGTTCCCCCGCATAATCCTAATGATGACTATTATCATTTTGTATATAACAATACCCTGGTGGGGACCAAATGGCCCTCTATACCCGACACGGGCTCTGTCCCCCTGGTGTCTGATATTTCCAGCTTCATCCTTTCGGAGCCCCTGGATGTTTCCAAGTTCGGCCTCCTCTATGCGGGGGCCCAGAAAAACCTTGGTCCCGCCGGCACCACTCTCGTCATAGTCCGGGAAGACCTCGTAGGCCGGGCCCCCTCCTGGGTTCCCACCATGCTTCAATATAAGACCCATGCGGCCGAAGCTTCCCTCTTTAATACCCCCCCCTGTTACGGGATCTACATGATAGGCCTGGTGCTGGAATGGCTCCAGGAGCAGGGCGGTGCCGAAGCCATGGGCCAACGGAACCGGGAAAAAGCGGAGCTCCTCTATGCATGCCTCGAGGAGAGCAAGTTCTTCCATTCCCCCGTGGAGAAATCCTCCCGAAGCTTGATGAACATTGTGTTCTTCCCCCGGGAATCGGATCCGGAAAAATGCAAGGACATAGAAAACCGTTTTGTAAAAGAAGCCGCCGCCGCGGGGCTGGTTAACCTGGCGGGGCACCGCCTCATGGGGGGCCTCCGGGCCAGCATATACAATGCCATGCCCATAGAGGGAGTAAAGGCCCTCATCGACTTTATTAAGAAATTTGAGCTTAGCCTGTAAGAAACAGGCCAGTGCATCATCCAGGAGGACTCGGTGTTCAGAATTAAAACGATAAATAAAATTTCACCCCATGGCTTAAAATTATTCCCCAAAGAAACCTACGAGGTAGGGAGCGATATCACCGATCCCGATGCTATTCTACTTCGAAGTGCCGAGCTTGAGCCGGCCCACATTCCCGAATCGGTGATAGCCATTGCCCGGGCCGGAGCGGGCTACAATAATATTCCCGTCTCCGATTGCACCGGCCGGGGAATCGCCGTGTTTAACACCCCCGGGGGGAATGCCAATGCGGTAAAGGAACTGGTCATAGCGGCCATCCTGCTTTCTTCCCGGGACATAGTGGGGGGAATAAAATGGTGTGATACCATAGCCGGCGAGGCCGACCAGGTACCCGATCTGGTAGAGAAGGGGAAGGCCAAATTTGAGGGCCCCGAACTCATAGGAAAGACCCTGGGGGTGGTGGGCCTGGGGGCCGTAGGGGTTCCGGTGGCCAATGCCGCCGCCGCCCTGGGGATGAAGGTCATCGGCTTTGATCCCGGTATCTCCGTGGATGCCGCCTGGAACCTTTCCCGGGCGGTTCTTAAGGCCGACACCCTGGAAAGCCTCCTCTCCAAGTCCGATTATGTGAGCCTCCACCTTCCCTTAAGTGACTCCACCGAGGGCCTCTACAATGCGGACAAATTCAAGATCATGAAAAAGGGCTCCCGGCTCATCAATATGTCCCGGGGGGGCATTGTAAATGATAAGGACCTTATCGAGGCCCTTAATACCGAAAGACTCAGCGTCTATGTCACCGATTTTCCCACAGCGGAACTAATCAAATGCCCCAGGGTGATCAATATACCCCACCTGGGAGCCTCCACCCCCGAAGCGGAGGATAACTGCGCCGTCATGGCGGTCCAGCAGCTCATGGACTACCTGGAAGCCGGGACGGTGAAAAACTCGGTTAACCTGCCCCGCTGTGACCTGGAAAAGGGCTCCCCCTACCGGCTCATTGGGATAAACCGCAATATTCCCAACATGGTGGGCCAGCTCACCACCATCCTGGCGGAAGAAAAGATCAATATCATGGACCTGATTAACCATCACCGGGACGATTATGCCTATAACATCATCGATACGGAGCAGAAGATCAGCGGTAAAACCCTGGAAAAAATAAAAAAGGTCGAGGGGATAATCCGGATCCGAACCATTGAATAGGGCTTTTTCATCTTGAAAATAATGGCCTTTGGCTGCATAATTAAGGTACTATGAAACGAATATTATCAATTGTTGTACTCACCATTGCGGGGATGACCCTTTTTGCCCAGACCCCCAATATGGATTTCTTTAGGTCCGAGCTTAATAGGCCCCAGGCAACCCATGCGGATCGCCTGGCGACCCTGGAAACCCTGCGGGATCTAGAGGTGACGGGAATCGGTGACTTCTACCATGAGGCCCTGCGGACCCTGCTGTCGGTGGAACCAAACATTACCAGCATCAATGAACGGGATGTCATGGACAGGTCCATTATCATCGTTGCCCAGGGCCTGGGCCAGGAAGCCTATCTGGAGGCCGCCGCTGACCTCTGGCAGGCGGTCCTCACCTTCGATGTGATCCGGGACACCAGCCAGGGCCTGGCCATGCAGGAAGCCCTTAGTGCCCTGGGACAGATAGGAGCCCAGGAGTATCTTCCCCATATCATCCAGAGGCTCAACGATTTTAACGCCCTGGCCCAATCGGACCTGGAGACCAGAAGGCGCCATCAGCGGGGAGTAGTGGGGGCCATTAATGCCCTTACCGCCCTGGGAGAACCGGAAGGTTTTAGGCCCGTCTTCTTTGCTGCCAACGGCTGGTACGATTCTTCCATCCGGGCTATGGCTTCTACGGCCCTTCCCAACATAGTCGAAGACCCCGGCGAAATAATCGCCGAGATCATCCGGGACCCTTCAATTACTCCCCCCATTAAATACGAGGCCTGGAGGGAGATGCTCCGCACCCGGGCTCCTGACGAATCCAAGGCCATGGTCGCTTCGGTGGCCCTGGCCACCAGCTGGAACTACATGACCCCCAACGTGGCCTGGCAGACCATCTTGAACGACATGAGGATGAGCGCCATCGACAATATCCGGGTCCTGGGGGTCCATGATGAATCGGTCTACACCAATCTGGCCAGGACCTACACGAGCCAGGCCACCAGTAATACCCCTAATTACGATATGATAACCCGGGTTATTAATGCCCTGGGGACCGTCGCCACCGATGAGGCGGTGGATCTGCTCATGCAGTTCCTCCAGCAGCTCCACGACCGGCGCCAGGTGGGGCCCTGGGGCCAGAGGGAGCGGGCCATCCTCCAGACCATTCTGCCCGCCCTGGGAAACACGGGGAGTCAGAACATGGATCTCAGGATGCTCCTGACCACCATAGAGAGGGCCTCCTACTACACCGGAGCCGAACAGGGCTGGGCCCGGAACGCCCTAAGGGCCCTGGGTTACTAAGGCAGGGGTTCTAGAAAGACTAAATTTTGAATGGAAACAAAAAAGCCCTGGGGTCTGGCCTCAGGGCTTTTTCTTTACCTTGTTTGAAACTTCAGTTTGGCACAGGTCCTTACTCCATGAGGATCTTTAAGACCTCATCCTCATTGGCGGCATTGAGGACCGCCTGACGCTTCTCTGCACTCTTAAAGAGAAGGCTTATTTCTGCTAGAAACTGAAGATGGGGACCGGTTTTTTCTACCGGAGACAGGGTCATGATAAAAATTCTGCAGGGTTCCTGGTCCAGGGCCTCAAATTCCACCGGTGCTTCGGAAACCCCTATACAGGCCACCAGATCGTTGACCGTGGGGGTCTTTCCGTGGGGTATGGCAATCCCGTGTTTCATCCCCGTGGACATCTTCTGCTCCCGGTCCATGATGGCCTTGTAAGCAGCGGCGCGATCATCTATTTTTTTTGCCGCAACAAGGAGATCGAGGAGATCGTTTATTATCTCCTCCTTGCTGGTTCCTTTCAAATGAAGGGAAATGGTATCTTTGGAGAGTATGGTCTTTAAATTCATAGGCTCAGTATAGGGCCGGTCCCGAGAAAAGTCAAGGTCCTGCGTTGCAAATATGGGCCAATAACAGTAGAATTCCCTATCAAATCCTTGAGGAGTCCCCCATGAGCAATACCGAATCTTCCATGGCCCGCTGGTACAAGCACGGGAAAGCTTTAATAGATGAAATCTCTAATTCTAAACCCGAGGCGAGCGAAGCCTATATCTGGTTTATGGGCCAGCATGGATTTGCCGTCAACCTGGCCAATGTTATCTTCCATATCGATGTGATCCTTAACGATTTTGTGGACCGGGAGGGCAAGAGCCGCCGGGAATATCCGGCCCCCTTCGATCCCGGGGAGCCCCAGAGGGTAGATTATGTCCTCTGCAGCCACAACCACGGGGACCACCTGAACATGAAGACCCTGCTGCCCCTCGCTGCAGCTAATCCCGGGGCCCGCTTTGTGGTCCCCGCTCCCTGGACCGCCATCCTTAAAGACGCTGGCATAGGGGAGGAGCGGATTATCCCCGCCCGTTCAGGGGAGGAAATAAAGCTGAAGGGCCCCCGGGGGGACCTTCAGATCCTCCCGGTCCCGGCGGTCCATACCAAGTACATCCAGGAGGAGGGGGAGAAGAACGACCAGGGGGATTACACCTCCCTGGGCTTCATCATAAAAGGGGAGGGCATATCCCTCTACCATTGCGGGGACACCTGGATCACCCCCCCTCTGGTGGAGGAGCTAAAAGCCCGGGGGCCCCTGGACATAGCTCTTCTGCCCATAAACGGCACCGACTGGGAACGGACCGCTACCAACTGCATAGGGAACGTAAGCTACCTGGACGCAGCGAAACTGGCCAAGGCAGTCCCTGTCGATCTGGTGATCCCCTCCCACTACGACATGATGGGCAATAACAGTGAGAACCCCGCCCGTTTCGCCGAAGCCATGTATGCCCTCTGCCCCCAGAAGCGCTACCATGTCTCGGCCCTGGGGGAGCGGTTTATCTACAAGAAAGACTAAATCCTCCCCATGGCGGCCCAACCTTTTTTTCAGCGTCTGGAGATCCTCACCGGGCCAGAGGCCCTTTCCCTCCTGGACCAGAGCCGGGTTATGGTCTTTGGCCTGGGAGGGGTGGGAAGCTGGTGTGCCGAGGCCCTGGTTCGATCAGGTATAGGGAATATAGCTATCGTGGATTTTGACCGGGTGCAGCCAAGCAATGTAAACCGCCAGGTGGAGGCCACCAGCCGCAGCCTGGGCCGCCTTAAGACCGAGGCCCTCTCAGAGCGGCTGGAAGAGATCAACCCCCAATGCCGCATCGAGTCCTACCCCCTCCGGTTTTCCAGGGAAACGATGGATAGTTTTGACCTGGCCGGGGCGGACTATATCATCGACGCCATCGATAACTTGACCAACAAGCTGGACCTGATAATGGCGGCAGCCCCGGGGCGCTTTTTTTCCTCCATGGGGATGGCCCAAAAGATGGACCCCCGCCAGATCAGGACCGTGGACATCTGGGATACCCCGGGCTGCCCCCTGGCCCGGCTGGTCCGCCATAACCTGCGAAAGCGGGGCTTTGAGGGGAATTTCACCACCGTCTACAGCCCCGAACAGCTACCCCGGCGGGTAAAGGCCCAAGCCTCCTCTATAAGCGAGGGGGGCAAGAGGGTGATCAACGGCTCGGCGGTCACTGTCACCGCCGTGGCGGGCTTCATGCTTGCCGGCCTGGTCCTTATGGACATCTGCCGCCGAAGCGACGGTGAATCGTGAACCATCGTTTTATCCGCCGGGCCCCGCCCCTTAAGGTGGTCCAAAAACTTGCGGCCAAGGCCATCCTGGAAGGAAAGCTCATCTCCGAGGGGGACCGGGTCCTCATCGCCGTTTCGGGGGGAAAGGATTCATCGGTCCTGGCCTGGGCCCTCTCTATCCTGAAACGATCCCTTCCTTTTAACTATGACCTGGAGGCCCTCCACATTTCCAGCGACTTCTGCTTCTGCTGCCAAAAGGGGGAACTTATGAACTCCCTGGAAAGCTGGGGCATAGGTTTTACGGACCTTTCAGTGCCCATCATAGGGCGCCTTAAGGAGGGCCGCAAGATGAACTGCTACTGGTGTTCTACCCAGAGGCGGACCGAGCTGATCCGTTATGCCATGGAGAGGGGCTTTAACAAGATAGCCCTGGGGCATCATCTGGATGACATCATCGAAACTTTTTTCATGAACATGATGAACCAGGGCAGCCTGGCGGCCATGCCCATGGTCTTAAAATACCGGAAGTACCCCCTCCACCTGATTCGTCCCCTGGCCTACCTGGAGGAACAGCAGGTCATCGCCTGTGCCGATGAGCTGGGGATCCTTAAAACGGCTTGCACCTGCCCCTACGGGGTTAATTCCCTCAGGCGGGATGCCCGGAGCAAAATTGCGGCCCTTACGGGGAACTCCAGTGCGGTCAAACGCCGCATCCTTTCCAGCCTTCTTGCCGGGGACCTCCTGCATGAACTTGATTGACATAGGGGTCAACCTCATGGCCCCCTCCTTTGACCGGGACCGGGAAGATATAATCCGTTCCGCCGCCGCTGCCGGAGTGGGCCCCCTGGTGATCACCGGCTCTTCCGAAAAGAGCAGCCTTGAGGGGGCCCGTTTTGCCGCAACCTACAATGCCAAGGAGCCCCGGTCCCTCTACTGCACCGCCGGGGTCCACCCCCATGGGGCCAAGGATCTAAGCACCCGCAGCCTGGACCTCTTCCGGGACCTGGCCTCCTCAGAACTCCCCCTGGTAGCCATAGGGGAGTGCGGCCTGGATTACAACCGGGATTACTCCCCCCGGGAGGACCAGCGCCGCTCCCTGGTAAAACAGGCGGACCTGGCCTCGGAGCTCTCCCTTCCCCTCTTTCTCCACGAGAGGGATGCCTTTGGGGACTTTTATGCCATCATCCGTAACTACACCAAGGCCGTCCCCGCCATGGTGGTCCATTGCTTTACCGGCACCCAGGAAGAGCTGGAACACTACCTTGGCCTGGGTTGTTACATAGGCATCACCGGGTGGATCTGCGATGAGCGCCGGGGGAAGCACCTCAAGGAGCTGGTGAAAAATATACCTCCGGGACGGCTCCTCCTGGAGACCGACAGCCCCTACCTTCTCCCCCGGGATCTCCCCCTCAAGGTAAAGAACAAGCGCAACGAACCCCAATTTTTGCCCCATGTGGCCCAGACCGTCGCCCACTGCCTGGACAAGGACCCGGCCCTCCTGGCCAAAGAAACCACCGCCAACGCCCGGAGCTTTTTCCGCCTCCCAGATCGCTAAGCCAGTAAAGTCCTTGTACTCCCCGTCTATTAAGGAGTATCCTTGGGGGGAACAGAATTCATGAGCACAGGTCAAAAGTTCCAGTTAAAAATTCACTCATCCATCCAGGAAATCCCCAAGGAAGAATGGAACCGCCTGGTCAGTCCCGATGCGGTCCCCTTTCTGGACTGGGACTGGCTCTACATTCTAGAGAAGTCCGGATCGGTCTCTCCCGACATGGATTGGCACCCCCTTCATTTTTGCCTCTGGGACCAGGGCCAACTGGCTGCGGCGGCTCCCCTCTACCTGAGGACCTCCAGCGGGGGTGAATACCTCCACGATTACTTCTGGGCCGAGGCGGTCATGTCCATAGGCAAGGCCTGGTACCCCAAGATGGTGGGAGCCCCGGCCTGTACCCCCGCCGAGGGCTACCGCTTCCTGGCTGCCCCAGAACTGGATCTCCATGCCGCCACCGTCACCCTTTTGGAGAGCATAGAAACCCTCTGCACCCAGAACCAAATTCCCAGCGTAAACCTCATCTGGGCAGATCCCCAGTGGTCGGCCGTCCTCCCCTCCCTGGGTTATATGGCCTGGGACCATAATCATCTGGTCTGGGAGAACGAGAACTTTTCTTCCTTTGATGATTACCTGGCCCTCTTTTCCAAGAACCAGAGGAAAAACATCCGGAAGGAGTACGCCCGCCACAAGGAGCAGGGGATCAGCATCAAGGTGGTCCCGGGCACAGAAGCCACCGAGGAACATTACAGCCGGATGTTTGAGTTCTATACCATCACCAACGACATGCATGTCCCCTGGGATGCCCGCTGGTTCAACGAGGAATGGTTCATCCTCCTTGAGCAGCACTGCCGACACTCCACCGCCTTTTCCGAGGCCCGGCTGGACAGCACCGGGGAGATCATCGCCATGGCCATCCTGATCCACAAGGGGGATCGCATCTGGGGACGCTTCTGGGGGGCCTTCGAAGATATCCGGGATCTTCACTTTGCGGTCTGTTATTATGCCCCCATGGACTGGTGCATAGAAAAGGGGATCCGTTACTTTGACCCCGGGGCAGGGGCCTCCTCCCATAAGCTGCGCCGGGGCTTTAAGGCCCAGCGGAACCGGAGTTACCACAAGTTCTTCGACCCTATCGTTACCAAGCTTTTCCGTGATAACATTAAAGCCATCAACCGCCGGGACCAAGCCCGCCGCGATTCCCTAAATGAACTTCAACCTTATAAAAAGGAAACAGATTAAGGAGGTCCAGAATGTCCATCCATATTAATGCCAAACCCGGCGACATCGCCGAGGCCATATTGCTCCCGGGAGATCCCCTGCGGGCCAAGTTTATCGCCGAGAACTTCCTCGAGAATGCCAAACTCTACAATGAGGTCCGGGGCATCCTGGGTTACACCGGCACCTACAAGGGTAAACCCGTCTCTGTCCAGGGCACTGGCATGGGGATGCCCTCCACCTCGATCTATGTGAATGAACTCTTCAAGGACTACGGCGTGAAGCGGGCCATCCGCATAGGAACCGCCGGGTCCATCCAGGAACATATAAAACTCTACGATCTGGTCATAGCCATGAGTGCCTGCACCGACTCGGGGGCCAACAAGATCCGTTTTGGGGGCCGGGACTTTGCCCCCACCGCCAGCTTTTCCCTGGTAAAAAAGGCCTGGGATACGGCGGTGGAAAAGGGCTGGAACCCCCATGTGGGCTCCATCATTTCCTCCGACATGTTCTACACCGAAGACCCCGATGAGTGGAAACTCTGGGCCCGCTTTGGGGTTCTGGCGGTAGAAATGGAAGCCGCCGAACTCTACACCCTGGCGGCAAAGTATGGCCGGGAATGCCTCTGCCTGGTGACCATCTCGGACAGCCTCATCACCCACGAAGCCACTACCTCCGAAGAAAGGCAGACCACCTTTACCCGGATGATGGAAGTCGCCCTGGAAACTGCCATTTCCTAGTGAATAAACCCTTCCTCTTCATCATCTCCGGCCGGCCCGGCTCGGGGAAAACAACCCTGGCCCAGCTCTTGTCTAGGGAACTGCGCTGCCCCCTCATTAGCAGGGATCAGATAAAAGAAGGCTATACGAGAACAGTGAATCTTCCCCATAGGGAACAGGATGAAGAGGGAAAGATGAAGGTCTTTAGCGCCTACTTCGAAAGCATCGATCTCTACCTCTCCAAGGGAATTTCCCTCATCGCCGAATCGGCCTTCCAGCACCGGGTCTGGTTCCCCCGCTATGAGACCTTGTCTTCATTAGCGGAGATTCGGCAGCTCATCTGTACGGTAGACCCCCGGCTGGGGAACCGAAGATTCTTGGAACGAAAAACCCAGGACCCCCTCAGGGCCTACTATCACGGGGACGATGTGATCCAAACCGAGGATGATCAGTACCCCTACGAACCCCCAGCCCTCCCTGTCCCCACCCTCCAGGTCGACACCACCAACACCTACAACCCCTCCCTCGAAGCCATCTATTCCTTTCTCCTCTCTTCTTGACACAAGCTTTTCCCTTATGTCATAGTGTAACTCTGAACCCCCACATTGCCTGGATGGTGGAATTGGTAGACACGCTAGTTTCAGGTACTAGTGCTCGCAAGGGTATGGAAGTTCGAGTCTTCTTCCAGGCAAAAAAAGTCATCCCGAAAATCGGGATGACTTTTTTTTATTCTGACAGAAGAAGACTCGAACTTCCGAAGGCCGCGCCAAGGCTTCTTCCAGTCTTCTCAATATACAAATCCCCATCTCCCTTCTATAATATCCCTAGGGCGTGAATTGCGGCCCTAAGGAGGTTCCATGATAGGGTACCAAGGCGCGGATACCACTTTCTCCCTGGAGGGAAAGAGGGCCATCATCACCGGGGGAGCAGCCGGCATAGGCTATGCCACGGCGGAGTTTTTCGCCAAGAAGGGAGTCCAGTTGGTCCTGGGGGACCTGAGCCCCGATGTGGATGCCAAGGCCAAGGGCCTGGGAAATCTGAACCTGGGCCTTCAAGGTGACATCTGTCAGAGGGACTACCGGGAAGCCCTCATCCAGGGGGCCCACAGGGCCTTCGGTGGGGCCGACATCCTGGTCAACTCTGCGGGAATCGTCCTTCTGGAAAAGGCCGAAACCCTAAGCGAAGAAGCCTGGAACGATACCCTCAGGGTAAACTTGAGCGGCAGCTTCTTCATGGCCCAGGCCTTCGGGGCCTCCCTCATCGAGCAGAAGAAGCCGGGGATCATCATCAACATGGCCTCCCAGGCAGGGGTAATCGCCCTGGACCGCCACGCGGCCTACTGCGCCAGCAAGGGGGGAATCATCTCCATGACCCAGGTCCTGGCCCTGGAATGGGGAAAGTACGGCATCCGGGTAAACTGCGTGTCCCCCACGGTGGTCCTCACCGAACTGGGTCATAGGGCCTGGGACGGCCCGGTGGGGGAGGCCTTCAAAAAAGAAATCCCCGCCGAACGATTTGCCGAACCCGACGAGATCGCCGCCATCATCGCCTTCCTCTGCTCCGACGCTGCGGCCATGATCACCGGCCACAATCTTCTGGTGGACGGCGGCTACACCATAAAATAAATGCGACAAAGGATGAACCCATGCAGCGAATAATCAACAAGCCCGATGACATCGTCGACGAGATGCTCCAGGGCTTTGTAAAGGTCCACAGCGACCTGGTGGTTCCCACGAGCAACCCCCGGGTCATAAAACGAAGGGCCATTCCCCCCGGCAAGGTCGGGGTGGTCACCGGCGGCGGCAGCGGCCACAAGCCCGCCTTCATCGGCTACCTGGGGGAAAACCTCTGCGATGCCGTAGCGGTGGGGGAGATTTTTTCCTCCCCCTCGGCAGCCGCCTTCCTGGATGCCTTCCGGGCCGCCGACCAGGGGGCCGGAGTGGCCTGTCTCTACGGGAACTATTCGGGGGACAACATGAATGTCAAAATGGCCATCCGCAATGCCGAGAAGGAGGGCATCCAGGTGAAGACCGTGGTGGCCAACGACGATGTCCCCTCGGCTCCCCTGAGTGAAAGGGAAAAACGCCGGGGAGTGGCGGGAGAAATCCTCATGTGGAAGGCCGGCGGTGCCAGGGCGGCCCTGGGGGGCAGCCTCGACCAGGTTATTGCCTCCGCCCAGAAGGCCATCGACAACTGCCGGAGCATAGGCATAGGCTTAAGCCCCTGCACCCTCCCGGCGGTGGGGAAACCCAACTTCGAAATAAAAGAGGGAACCATGGAGCTGGGCATAGGCCACCATGGGGAGCCGGGGATAGAGGTCCTCCCCCTGGAAGGAGCCGCCGGCATCGCCCGCCGCTGTGTGGACACCATCCTGCCGGACCTCCCCTTTAGCGCCGGCGACGAGGCGGTGCTCCTTATCTCCGGCCTGGGAGCCACCCCGATAATGGAGCTCTATGTCCTCTACGATGAGGCCGAAAGGCTCATCCAGGAGCGGGGCATCAAAGTCCACCGGGGCTTCGCCGGGAACTACTTTACCTCCCTGGAGATGATGGGTGCCACGGTCACCCTCATGAAGCTGGATGAGGAACTGAAGGAACTCATCGACATGCCCTGTTACAGTCCGGGGCTTAAACAGAAGGGGAATCATGGGGAGTTTTAAAAACCGGGAAGGAAGGCCCATCCTCGAAAGGATGGCGAGGACCATCCAGGAGAACCGGGATTACCTGAGCGAGATCGACGGCCTCATCGGCGACGGAGATCATGGGGCCAACATGAGCAAGGGCTTTGGCCTCTTTCAGGAAGCCATGGCAGACCGGGATCTGAGCTTTACCGGCGGCCTGGGGGAACTGGGGCAGCTTCTTTTGGACAGGATAGGGGGCTCCATGGGCCCCATCTATGGGACCCTCTTTATAGCCATGTCCGAGGCGGGGGAGGGCCTGGAAGACATAGACCTGGTAGCCCTGGCGGCCCTCTTCGCCGCCGGTCTTGCGGCCCTGGGAGACATCATCGAGGCCCAGGCGGGAGACAAGACCCTCATGGACACCCTCATCCCGGCCAACGATGTCCTCCAGAGGGCCGCCGCCCAAGGGAGCTCCCTGGAGGAGGCTCTCCCCGCCATGACCGCCGCAGCCCAGGCCGGCCGAGACTCCACCCGGGACCTGGTGTCCAAGGTGGGCCGCTCAAGCCGCCTGGGTGAGCGAAGCCGGGGAGTCCTGGATGCCGGGGCCGTCTCCTCCTGCCTCCTCCTCTGCGCCATCTCCGAGGGCATCCTCGAGATCCTGGGCTCCTAGACCCGGCAGCACAGGCCCTCACCACTGGCGGGATGAATAAAAACTATTCATAATTATGTTTGAAATCTAATTTAATAGGGGATGTACCATGGGCGGAATCATTAGCCAGTTGTGCGCGGAAGTAAGCCTTCCCAAGATGCTCCAGGTAAAACAGAAGTTTGACCGGGCCAGGATAGATGAGGGTGAAATTGAAAGGGCCCTTTTTGCCGAACTCTCCCGGAGTGACCTGGGGGACCCCATCAAACCGGGGAAGCGCATCGCCATCACCTGCGGCAGCCGGGGGGTCGACAAGATAGTCCCCATCACCCGGGCCCTGGCGGACTTCGTAAAATCCAAGGGAGCCTCCCCCTTCATCGTCCCCGCCATGGGCAGCCACGGAGGATCCACCGCCGAGGGACAGACCCAGATCCTCCGCGAGTATGGGGTCACCGAAGAGTCCGTGGGCTGCCCCATCCTCTCCTCCATGGAGACCGTGGAAATCGGCCAGAGCGATACCGGCCCCGAGGGCAGGACCTACGGGGTCCGGATCGATAAGCACGCCGCCGGAGCGGACGGCATTATCGTAGCGGGCCGGATAAAACCCCACACGGGCTTTCGGGGGCCCTATGAGAGCGGCATCATGAAGATGATGGCCATAGGCCTGGGCAAGCGGGAAGGGGCGGACATCTGCCACCAAAACGGCTTTGGCCACATGGCCCAGATGGTCCCCCTCTTTGGAAAGTGCATCTTAAAGAATGCTCCGGTCATCCTGGGCCTGGGGATCCTCGAAAACCCCTACGGCGAGGTTTGCAAGTTCGCCGCCCTCCGCCCCGACGAGATTGAAACCAAAGAACCCCTCCTTCTGGATGAGGCCCGGAAGCTCCTCCCCCTCATCTTTTGCGAGCAAACCGACATCCTGGTGGTGGACCGGATAGGGAAGGACATCTCCGGGGACGGCATGGACCCCAACATCACCGGCGCCAACCCCTGCACCCCTTTCATCAGCGGGGGCCTCAAGACCACCTCCACGGTGATCCTCGACCTCACCCCCGCCACCATGGGAGCCGCCCTGGGCATAGGGGCCGCCCATGTGATCACCCGGCGGCTCTTTGAGCAGATCGACTACGAAGCCACCTACATCAATGTGATCACCTCCCGGGGGCTGGACTATGCCCGGATTCCCGTCATCGTAGACTCCGATCGGGAGGCCGTCCAATTGGCCCTCCGCTGCGCCATAGGCTGTGATATCACCCGCCCCCGGATCATCCGCATCGCCGACAGCCTCCACACCGAAACCATCTGGGTCTCCGAGGCCTTCAAGGATGAGGTAGATGCCAACCCCCGGCAGGAGCTGGTGGGCGGTCCCGTCGAATGGCCCTTCGATAAGGCAGGAAATTTATGGTGATGCTCCGGGGGAAACCCCTTCTGGGCATCAGCATAGGAGACCCCTCAGGCATAGGGCCCGAGATCTGCATCAAGGCCCTGTCCCGCTCCCATATCTACGACAAGGCGATCCCGGTGGTCTATGCGGACCAGATCGTTTTGGAAGATGCCCTGGAAGTGACGGGCCGGGATTTTATCCTTCATAAATGTGAGCAACCCTCGGATGCCCTGGGGCTCTCGGGCACCATCGACTTCATAGATTGCGGCATCATCTCCGGGAGGGACGAATACCAGTACAGCACCGTGGTGGAGAAATCCGGCGAGGCCTCCTTTCAATATGTGGTCCGGGCCATAGCCCATGCCATGGAGGGAAAGATCAGCGCCGTGGTCACCGGCCCCATCAACAAGGAGGCCATCAACCTGGCGGGTCACCAGTACCCGGGGCACACGGAGATCTTCGCCCACTACACCGGGACCCAGGACTTTGGCATGCTCCTTTCCGGCGGGGGCCTTAACGTCATCCATTGCACCACCCATGTCTCCATGCGGGAGGCCTGTGAACTCATCACCAAGGAGAAGGTCCTAAAGACCATACAGTTGGCAGACAAGGCCCTGCGCCTTATGGGGAAGGGGAGGGGACGCATCGCCGTGGCGGGGCTCAATCCCCACGCCTCCGAAAGGGGCCTCTTTGGGGACGAGGAAGAGAGGGCCATCATCCCCGCCATAGAAGCGGCCCGGGCCCAGGGCCTGGATGTCACCGGCCCCCTGCCGCCCGACACGGTCTTTGTTCGGGCCCTGGGGGGGCAGGCCGACCTGGTGGTGGCCATGTACCACGACCAGGGACATATCCCCCTCAAACTCCTGGGCTTTAGGATGGACCCGTCCACGGGGCTTTATGCAGACATGAGCGGCATCAATGCCACCATAGGGCTTCCCATCATCCGCCTCTCGGTCGATCACGGCACCGCCTTCGGCAAGGCCGGGAAAAATCAGGCCAATGAGGGAAGCCTGGTGGACGCCATAAACATGGCCATTACCTTTGCAGAAAACTGGGAGAATTAAAAGAGCTCGTCCTTTTCTTCGATCATCAGCATATCGGGGATGGAGCTTCCGGCGATCCCCTTGATGGAACCGATAAAGCCGTTGGTGTTAAGGAGGATCTTTTCCAGTTGTTTTTCCCGGGTTTTCCAGACCCGCTCCATCCTGGTCCTTTCATCCAGGTAACCCTTTTGGAGTTCCGAAAACCCCTCGATGATGGCCATCATGTGGGTTGAAAATTCCTTCCCCGTCAGGTAGTCGTAGAGCATCTGGGTTTTTTCGCCCCGGTTTGTCTGGGAGCTATAGGCTTCGCTGAGGCGGATAAGACTGTCCCGCAGAACCAGGGCCAGCCCCTTAAACTCGGCGAAACTGCAGATCCACACCCCCTCTTTTTGGCCTATTTTTTCTATGTCCTCCGGAAGAGCCTCGCTTACGAGGACGCAGATATCCGCGTGCACCCGGGCCCCGTCTTCTTTGAGTTTGCTTATCCAGTCCCGGCCAAAGGCCTTGGTCCGCTTGCTTTCGTAGACGATGACCCCCGAGTCCTGGCCGCTGGAATTGCGGACCCTTTGAATCACGTCGGCGCCGCTCACCCCCTTGGAGACCCCCTCTATGACATCGAAACGGAAGGTATCTTTGAGAATATCCTCGATGGCCAGTTCTTGAACTTCACCCTGTAACTGCATGGAACCCTGCTCAGCCTTGCGCTTCATCTCTTCTGCCAGGGCCGTCTGGTCGTCCAGCTTCTTTTGCATTTCATTTAATTTTAAGGCATGCTCTTCGAGAGCTTCTTTTTTTATCCGGCTCAGTTCTGTTTCCATGAGGGCCCGGTGGGAGTCCCTCTCTTCCTTTAATTTTTTTGCATGCTCGGTCTGCATCTGGGCAGTAATTCTTGATTCCGCCTCCATTTTTTCAAGCTTCGTTTTTTCCAGTTCCGCCTTGGTGTTGTTTAGTTCGATGACCTCTTTGGATTTTTCCAGAAGAGAATTTTTTAAGGTTTCGATCTCTTCCTGATTTTCGGTTTTTAAGGCGACCTTGATTTTTTCCCTTTCGTTTTGTAAAAGCAGTTTGTATTCCCCTTCAAATTTATTTCGTACCGCCTCTTCGATTTCGCTCTTTTCTTTTTTGAGGATCTCGATCTCTTTTTGATGCTTCTTGTTTTCGGCGGAAAATTCTGTTTTTATACGGGATTCAATTTCCTGGCTTAAGGCCCTGTTTACATCAATCTCTATGCCGCACTTGGGGCAGCTAATCGTATCAACCGTATTCATCTTTCCCTCCCCTATAAGTCTTTTTATCCTAATCGTTTTTTGGAGAGTTCACAATAGGCCTCATCCATTTCAATGCCAATAAAGAACCTCCGGCCCAGGACCTGACAGGCCAGGGCAGTGGTGCCGCTCCCGCAAAAGGGATCCAGGACAATATCATCCTCTTTAGTAGAAGCGAGAATAATGCGTTTTAAAAGATCCAGGGGTTTTTGCGTCGGATGCCTCCCCTCGGTTTTTTCCCCCTTCTTGGGGCTCGTGATGGACCATACTGACCGCATCTGGGTGTTTTCTTTTTTTAAGGCATCTTCGGGGAAGGAACCGTTTTTCATTTCATCATAGTTGAAGGTATGCTTGGCCTTTTTATCCTTCCGGGCCCATAAAAGTGTTTCATGGGAGGCCGTAAAAAACCGGCAGCTTAGATTAGGTGCCCCATTCGGCTTAAACCATGCAATGTCATTGAGGATATGAAAATTATGCTTCTGCAAAAGATAGCCGCACTGATAAATACTATGGTAGGTCCCGGAAATCCACATCGTCCCCTCGGGCTTCAAGACCCGGCGGCAGGAAGAAATCCATTCCTCGTGGAACCTCATATCCTCCTCCAGTCCCCTGCTTTTATCCCACTTCCCCTTATTAACCTTCACCATCCTGCCATTTAGGCAGGTAAACCCATCATTTGATAGCATGTAAGGCGGATCAGCAAATATCATATCTATCGAGTTATCGGACATCAAAGACAGGATATCCAGGCAGTCCCCATTAAATAGGATGCTTTGAGGGGAGGAGTAGTAGGGGGGATGACCCTTTAGCTTAGGGAAGTCTTTCAGAAAATCCATCGCCATCGTAAACCATACGCCCTTCACCCCTTCGTATTGTTAAAGGAGCTTCTTCGGTGATAATGAGGACATGATAATAGTTTGTGATCCCCGATGGGCCTATTTCACCGGATTGAATTTCTACAGATTTATATGGATAGCCGTAATGGATACCACTGACCTCTGTATAAACGGTGAACTTATTATCACTTCCCGTAATGAATGATCCCAAGCCGCTGCCGGTTGTGTTACTTTCAATTGTTTCTACTATGATTGTCAAGTTCTCGTTATCTTGATCCGAAAATGTTATCTGCATTATATTAAATTCATGACCAGGTTCTAGTTCATCAGGAAAGTTACTGCTTATTAAGATAAGGGGCCTAATTTCAAAAGTTCCTTCTATGTTTGGCGGATCCGTGCCCTCATGAATAACTACCCCCAGTTCTAAAGCCGCTTCGAATATATCAGGAAGAATGATCCTTTGAACATCCTCGGTAAGCCTTTCCCTGGCAGCAATAATTTCACCTTCCCTAATGATTACTTCATCAATACCCAGGGACTTTAAACGCCCCAGGGTGTTCGGCACATCCCTGGCATAAATATTTACAACAAGCACCCTCGTAAAATTAAAATAAGGTTCCTGAGTTACGCTTAATCCCAGGGATTGCAATTCACGAGAAAGAGCTTGCGCATTTTGCGGGACTATAAATGCCCCCACTTGAATATGGTATACATGGGGACTCTGTGCGTCAGGTATCCTCCCGATGATCCTGGAAGGGAGGTTTTCCTGGGAGTAGGAGAAAAAACTTATGAGGAGTAAATGAGAAATGAGTAAGAGGCGGCGCATATAATCCCTCCCATGAGGCTTTAATAAAGAAAAGAAGCTCACTCAGAGAATTATATCATATAATGAGGGGAGATCAATGGCGTGACCCAAAGGCTCCTATGCCATGCTTCTCCGAACCTCTTCTCTCAGAGCTGGGGCCTGCTGTGTAATAAGATCCAACTCGGTGGAGGATCTTAAGTGCACCGCTAGAAGGTAACACTTCCTCTCCAGGTCATTACAGGCCGCTCGGAGGACTAAACCACCCCCAGAACCCCATCACCCTCTATTTCTTTCCCCCCAACCGGCTGAACCATGGTTCCACAATCAACCTGCCCGGCCAACTGGGAGGAAAGGATCTATAGAGTTCTAGTTAGGTTCTTCGCTTTCCGATAACGGGGTAGAGAGATACCGTTCACCCGAATCAGGCAGCATGGCTACAATGTTTTTTCCTTCGTTTTCCGGCTTGGCGGCAAGTTGCAGGGCTGCCCAGACCGATGCTCCGGAAGATATACCTGCAAGCACTCCTTCCTGACGGCACAGTTTTTTTGCCGTTTCAAAGGCGTCTTCGTTGGTTACACAGATGATTTCGTCAATCACATCACGGTTGAGGATAAGCGGCACAAAGCCCGCGCCAATGCCCTGTATACGGTGGGGGCCCGGTCTGCCGCCGGAAAGCACCGGCGAGGCATCAGGTTCAACGGCGATTATTTTTACTGACGGCTTTCGGGATTTTAATACTTCACCTACACCGGTGATCGTTCCGCCGGTGCCGACCCCGGCTACAAAAATGTCCACCTCGCCCTGGGTGTCCTGCCAGATTTCTTCGGCGGTGGTTAGGCGGTGGACCTCCGGGTTTGCGGGGTTTTCAAATTGCATGGGCATGTAACTTCCGGCTACTTGGGCGCAGAGGTCCTTTGCTTTTTTTACTGCCCCTGCCATGCCTTCGTTGCCTGGGGTGAGTACCAGTTCTGCTCCAAGCATTTTAACCAGTTTGCGCCGTTCTATGGACATGGTTTCCGGCATGACCAGTATCAGCCGGTAGCCCTGGGCGGCACAGGCAAAGGCCAGCCCTATGCCCGTGTTGCCGCTGGTGGGTTCGATAACCACGCCGCCCTCTTTGAGTTTGCCTTCGCGCTGCGCTGTTTCAAGCATGGCCGCTCCTATGCGGCATTTGACGCTGCCTGCGGGATTAAAGGCTTCCAGTTTGCCAAACAGAATCCCCGGCAGTCCCGCAGCGATCTTTGGCAAACGCACCAGAGGCGTTGCCCCTATTGCTGTGGTAATGCTGTCGTAAGAGCTTGCACGAAAAATGTTTGTTTTATTAATGTTTGAATTGTTCATATTGAATACTCACTTTCATTGTTAATGTCATACTTAAACAGCGATGTTATTCGTTGTTTAAGGTCCAGAAGCTCCGGGTCGCTGCGGCGGCGCGGACGCTCTACATTGACCGTAAAACGGTTTCGTATGGTTCCGGGCTTAGGCGAAAACACTATCACTTCATCGGAGAGGTATAGCGCCTCATCGGTGTCGTGGGTTACCAATACAATGGTAATGCCGCTTTCTTCCCACAGGCGCAGAAGGTCATCCTGTAAGCGTTCGCGGGTCAGTGCGTCCACTGCAGCGAAGGGCTCGTCCATTAATATTATTCGCGGCTGCACCGCCAGGGCCCTGGCAAGGGCCAGCCTTTGGCGCATTCCGCCGGAAAGCTGTGAAGGATATTTCCGCAGAGAATCGGTGAGCCCCATTTTATGTAGATACACCATTGCCGCCGCTTCACGCTCGTTACGCGCAATGCCCCGCAGTTTCAGGGTAAACATGACATTCTGCATCACGGTCATCCAGGGAAACACCGCATAGTCTTGAAAAATCATGGCAATATCATGTTTAGGACGGTTTTTAAACATACCGTTTGCCAGGGGTGACAAAAATTGATACTTGCGGCGGTACGCTTCCATCTCCTTGCGGGTTGATGGCAAAGGCTCCAATACCTGCACTCCGTCAATGAAGACGCTGCCCTCGGTGGGAGCTTGCAGGCCCGCAAGGATTTCCAGAAATGTCGATTTCCCGCAGCCCGAAGGGCCAAGCAAACTAACAATTTTTCCATCCTCAATGGTCAAGGAAACCGAAAGTACCGCAGTAAGCCCGTCCGCAGTACGATCTTCGTTTATAATAGAAAAGAACTTGCTGATATTGCGCGCTTCAATCATTCTTTTTCCTCATATTTTAACGCCCTCCCTTCCATACGGCCAGCCTCAGTTCTATATATTTCAATACTTCAATCAGAAACCAGCCTATCCAGCCGAGTATCACCATACAGACCATCATTTCGGGGATGACGAAGTAATCTTTGGCCTGTCCCAAAAGGTAGCCTATACCCATGCGGCCGCCGTAGGATTCGCCGATGAGGAGCATCACCAGCCCCATGGCGACACCGGTTTTAAAGCTCATGATGATGGAGCCGAAGGCGTGCCAGAAATACACTTTTCGAATGAGGGTAAATTCGCTGGCCCCGAAAACACGCGCCGAGGCAAGGTAGCGGGGATCGGTGTCCTTGATGCCTTGATAGGTGTTGAAAAGTACCGGATAAAAGATACCGAGGAACATGAGGAATATGTGCATCCTGCTCCCTATGCCGAAAAAGATTATCGTCATGGGAACCCAGGCAGGAGGAGGTATGGCGGAGAGCATCTGCCAAAGGGGAAGCACAAAGGCGCGAATCTTCTGGTTCCAACCCATTAAGAGGCCTATGGGAACTGCCAGCGCTACAGCTATAGTAAAGGCAGCGAAGAAGCGCCCCAGGCTGTAAAGTATGTGGAGTATGAGCTGTCTATTCCAGAGCATAAACCAAAAGCGTTCGGCAACGGTTGAAAGGCTCGGTATGAGGCTGGTGGGAATTACTCCCCAGCGGGGGAGAAATTCCCATGCCAGAAGCAGAGGTATGAGGACTGATAGAAACTCAAGAGAGAAAAAACTTCTCAGCGAATTTTTGAGGAAGCCGCCGATTTCATATAACAACCGGCGGACTCCCCTCGTTTCGTAATTATTCACCATTACCAGGTTATTCCTCTTAACTGTGGTGCAAAGAGGCCATCGCCGGGGTTAGCAGGAAAGGTTCCCATTCTTACCAGGGCATCGGCATAGGCTTTAAGGCCCTCGGTATCAAGACGGGTCTGGAAGCCCAGTTTCGGATTGCTGTTGATAATAGCCTGCTCGGAAACACTCACGTATTTGAGCGCAATGGCCACGATGTCAGGAGCCGAAGGATTGGCCAGGATGATCCTGTTCGCTTCGTCAATCGCTTCGATAAACAGTTTGACATCATCCAGCCGGTTGGCCACAAAATTGGTATTGGCATTGATGGTACGGCAGGGAGGATTTACACCCGCAAGGTTCGCTTCTATGATTCCGTCTCCGTTGGCATCGGATCTTCCATCAAAGACGGTTTTGAATCTTGGTCTGCCCTGAGCATCCACCAGAAGCAGGGCTTCGGCTACAAAGGGCTCCTCAAGAATCGCCCCGCTCACGCTTCCGGCCTGGAGAGCCGCTAAAGCCGCTCCGGGAGCAAGGGTTGCCAGTTCAAATTCAACATTGTATTGATCCCTAAGATTATCCCTGATAGCTATAACCGCGCAGCAGGTAGCTGAGAGCCCTGCAATTTGCAGGCCCCTTATATCCTGGGGACTTCGTATCGGCGAATCTACCGGAATAACCAGCAAAGAGGTGCAGGGGATTTTTACCTGTGCGATGATAGTAAGGTTACTGCCGGTGGCAATGGGGGTCATTACGGCGGTGGGGCAGGCAAAGGTAATGTCCGCAGTACCGCCGACCACCGCAGCTACGGCGGCATTGGTCTGCTCAATCACCACATCAAGCCCCCGTTGGGCAAAAAGGCCTCTTTCATAGGCCACATACAGGTTCAGGTGATGGGTTGAGTTGGTATCGGCCACGACAATTCGCCTTT
>Ga0099364_10000944_pt1 | contig 49477 bp, 63 predicted proteins | sample TergutTh196P3_FD_73070 | JGI IMG/M metagenome (GOLD analysis project Ga0099364, IMG submission 73070) | Microcerotermes parvus P3 segment gut microbial communities from Pointe-Noire, Republic of the Congo - Th196 P3 | ecosystem: Host-associated > Arthropoda: Insects > Digestive system > Gut ...
ACGCTTAAATCGGCGGACAAGGTGCTGGTTCTGGACAAGGGGAAGATAAGCGAATATGGCAGCCCCGCCGAACTTGTTTCCAGGGGAGGTTTTTACAACCGCGTAGCTGCCTTTCAGAGTTTAACGGAGTTATAGAATGGCTGACAGTTATTTTGATACAGACGATGTTACCAAGGAATATGACCACCGTATTGTCCGCCGTATTCTTTCGTACCTGAAACCCTACCGGCATCTGGTCGCTCTTACCCTCACGGCGCTTATCATCTCCACCCTTGGGGAACTTTTTATACCGGTTTTATACCAGAGAATTTTTGATAATGGAATTCTTGCCGGGGATGTTTCTGTTCTTACAAGAGGATGTGTTCTGTATCTATTCATTCTTGTTATGGTATTTGGTTTTACATTCATTCAGACATGGACGGCAAACCTTATGACCCAGCGGGTAATGAAGGATATGCGTCTTGGGCTTTTTGAGAAAACCATTTCTCAATCGACTTCTTTTCTTTCACGTCATCCTGTCGGCAGGATCGTTACGCGATTAACCGGCGATGTGGAAACAATGGATGAATTTTTTACAACTGTGCTTGTTGCCTTTTTAAAGGATATTTCTATAATGGCGGGAACCATTGTAACCATGTTTATACTTTCTCCCCGGATGGCCCTGCTGGTAACTGTTACCCTGCCGCCGGTTTTGATAGCGACCCTGATTAGCCGTGTAAAAGCGCGGGACGCGTTCAGAAAGCAGAGAACGGCATCTTCGAAAGTTTATGCGTATCTCGCAGAACGGCTGGCAGGAATGCAGGTTGTTCAGCTTTTCAGGCAGGAGAAAAAAAGCTCGCTTGAGTTTAAAGAGGGCAATGGGGAACTTCTTGATGCGAACCTGAAAGAGATGTATGTGTTCGCGACATTCAGGCCGCTGGTTGAGTGGTTCTCGACATTTACTTTGGCGGTGGTAATTGTTGTGGGAAGCAAGATGGCGTTTTCCCTTTCAATTTCCCTTGGCGTGTTGATTGCCTTTATCAAACTGGTTCAGATGTTTTTCCATCCGGTAACGGATATTGCCGAGAAATACACCATGCTCCAGTCCGCGATGGCTGGAGGAGAAAAGGTTTTTAAGCTAATGGATACCGATGAGCGTATTCCCGATCTGGGGACAGGCGGGATTAACGGAGAAGTACATGGCCATGTTGAATTTGACAATGTACGGTTTGCGTACAAAAAAGGCGAGGATGTTTTAAAAGGGCTGACCTTTAACATAAAGCCCGGGGAGATGGCGGCCATTGTCGGCTATACCGGCGCGGGCAAAACCACAATCATCAATGTTCTTGCCCGTCTTTGGGATATAGACGCAGGTGATATCCGCCTGGACGGAACGCCGATAAAAAATATTCCGCTTGAAAGGCTGCGCCGCTCAATAATGCCTGTTATGCAGGATGTTACACTGTTTTCCGGCACGGTAGAAGAGAACATCAGCCTTGGCCTTGACCTTTCCCAGGAGGATATTATCAAAGCCGCCCAAACGGTTCATGCCCATGAATTTATTTCGCGGCTGCCGGACGGGTACAAAACAGTCCTTTCGGAAGGGGCGGCGAATATTTCCACGGGGCAAAGGCAGCTTATCAGTTTCGCTCGCGTTATCGCGCACAATCCCCGTGTAGTGATTCTTGACGAGGCGACAAGTTCCATAGATACCGAGACAGAACGGTTAATTCAGCTTGGGATAAAAAGCGTATTGGCGGGCAGGACTTCTTTTGTGATTGCTCACCGGCTTTCCACGATAAAGGACGCAGACCGTATACTGGTTCTTTCCGGAGGCCGCCTGGCGGAAGAAGGCAATCACGATGAACTTATCGCCCGTAACGGGCTTTATGCCGGGCTTTATCGTTTGCAGTACGAGGAAGGCTGAAAAGTATTCTCTTAAAACATATGTGTTTACTATGATTTTATTGAAAACAGCAAAATTTATCAAATATTCAAAATGGAATTATTTTAGGATTAGAACGGTTGTTTTTTATTTTGAATTAAGCTATGTTAGGGTATGCTAAAAGCAGTTTTTCCCGGGTCTTTTGACCCTCCGACATTGGGGCATATTGACATTATTAAGCGCGCCGCTGCCATTTTTCAGGAACTTGTGGTGGTAATTGCCGAAAACAGGCAGAAACATTACCTTTTTTCCGCTGCCGAACGGGCAGACATGATTAAAGAACTTGTTAAAGAGCATGAAAATGTGTCCGTTGTTATTTGCGATACCCTAATTGTGGAATTTATGCGAAAAAACGACATAAAATTGCTGTTAAGGGGAGTGCGTGGTCTTGAAGATTTTTCCCATGAGTTTGAGCTTTCAATGATGAATAGAACACTTGATCCAAAAATTGAGACTATTTTTATGACAACCGCCGCTGAATACTTTGTTATCCGTTCATCGTCAATCAAGGAACTGGCTTCTTTTAACGGTAATCTAAGCGGTATGGTTCCGCCCCTAGTTGAAAGAATTTTGAAAGAAAAGTATAATTAGAGGTTGTAAAAGAGATTAAATTGTCAATGTTGACAATTGTTGATAATTTGTCTTGACAAAAATATATGTTTTTGTTAATATCACGGATAAGTTAGAGAGGTTTAAAAATGGCAGTACCCAGAAGTAAAACATCAAAAGCGAGGACACGCCGTCGGCGGTCCATCAACATGAAGCTTACCGCTCCCACGATGATAAATTGCAGTACATGCGGCAACAAGGTACTTTTGCACCGGGTTTGCTCCAAATGCGGTTTTTACCGGGGAAAGCAGGTAATAGTTCCTGATTCAAAAGTATGATAATAAGGGGAGAAAAATGGACGAACTATTTGAGAAAATGAAAAAACTCATCGCGGAAAAATTGGAAGTCGATGAAGGGAAAATCACTTTGGAAGCGTCTTTCCGCCAGGACCTTGGCGCCGACAGCTTGGACACCTATGAATTGGTTTACGCTATCGAAGAGGAAATGGGTATTAGTATTCCCGATGAAAAAGCCAATGAATTTGAAACTGTAAAGGACGCTTACGAATTTATTAAATCCCAGCAAAAATAAAATCATTCTCAGTTCGGAAAGAAAGAAAAAACTGGCGGCTTTTCAAAAGGCCGCCGGTTTTAAATTCAAAGATATTATGCTTTTGAATCTTTCCTTTACGCACCGTTCTGTCTCCAACGAGTCGGTCAATAAGGCCAACAATGAACGCCTTGAGTTCTTGGGCGATTCCATTTTGGGCGCGGTCTGCGCCACTCTCCTGATTCAGGCTTATCCCGAAAAAAGCGAGGGAGAGCTGGCAAAAATAAAGGCCGTGGTAGTTTCCGAGGACATTCTTTCTGTGGTTGCCGGGAGATTACGTATTGATGAAATGCTGCTGCTTGGCAAGGGCGAGGAGCTTTCGGGCGGCAGAACCAAAAAGGCGATTCTTGCCGATGCCATGGAAGCGCTTATCGGCGCTTTGTATCTTGATTTGGGGTACAAGACAGCCTTTGACTTTGTAAGCCGCTGTATTATCCCGGAAATTAAAAGCGTAACCGGCAATAATTACCACAAAGACTATAAATCGCTTTTACAGGAATATTGCCAGCGGTTTTTCCGATGTTACCCCGAATACCGCATGGTAAAAAGGTCGGGTCCCGAACATGAGCGTACTTTTTGGATGGAAGTTCTGGTGAATGACACTGTCTATGGAACAGGGACAGGCCGAAGTAAAAAAAGCGCCGAACAGGAAGCCGCCCGGCTTGCTTATGAAACATTCGCGAACGGCGACAACGGGTAATTTCGCTCTTGACAAAAACCGCTCATTACAGGACCATTGAACAATGATCGCCTCAGCCGCAATAAGGTCTTTATTTGGAAATATTATATTCCTGTCTACCATTACCAGTTTGTGCCTGACACAGGTTTTAAAAATGTTTTTTTATTTATTAACTCATAAACATAAAAAGCCCTGGGAAGCAATTGAAACGGCAATCTGGCGTACCGGCGGAATGCCTTCGAGCCATTCGGCAATTGTATGCTCTCTCGCGACATCAGCCGGAATAAAAGAAGGTATATCTTCTAATTTATTTGTTGTTTGTCTTGTTTTTGCGATGGTTGTTCTCAGGGATTCTCTTGGGGTCAGAAGGGCTGCCGGTTTACAGGCCAAGGCTCTCAATTCACTTGGAAGACTGACTGCGGAAAAAACCGGTCTGGAATTTCAATCGGTAAAGGAAATCAAGGGTCATGCCCCGCTTGAAGTGCTGGTGGGGGCTGCTTTTGGTATACTTATTGCCGCGATTTTTTATCTTTTTCTGTTTTAGGCATGCATTATGTCTTTTTTCCGCTCCCTTTTATTGTTAAGCCTTGTCTGCCTGTTCGCGTCTTTGGGGCTGTTCGCTCTTGGTTCCGCCTCGGGATACGGCGGCTTCAGGGGCGGGTACGCAGTGATTGAGGCTGATGTTTCAGTTGACGACAGGCTTCTTAGGGAACGTTTATACGCGGGTGTTGATAATTTCGCGGGATCTCCTGTATCCGAATCTTCGCAATGGGTATTGCTCTATAGTTTTGGCTCAATGGACGTAATTCCGCTGGATAAATTTAACGCAAGGGTTTATCCGCTGGATCCCCGCAATGACGGTTACGCCGAAAAGCTCATGAATGTTTTTGTACGGGACGGTAAACGGTTTGTTTATATACCGCTTAAGGCAGGCAGTTGGGCTCCCGCCATGCTTAACAGGCAATTCAGTGATCTTTTAGGGGATATTCCTTTCTCTGCCGAATATTTTGGTGTTGGCAAACCCTTGTCTCTTTTTTTTATAACCTACGCTGCCGCCTCCCTGTCGCTGTTGATTATCTCTTATTTTAAAAAGAACTATCACTCCGGCATGGCAAGTTTAATTGCTCCGGTATTTGTGCTTTCCAGCCTTGCTTTTTTTGGCGTGCCGGGCATTGTTTTGGCAGCCCTTCTTCTTGGGCTTTACATTATGCTTCGTGAACCTGTGAACGAGTTGATTAAGATGCCTGTTTTGAAAAAAGGCAGGCAAAGACTCAGTCTGATTTATAAGGACGTGATTGAACCATACAAGATATACTGGGTTTTTCTGCTTGTATTTATGGCAGCAATCGGAATTGTTGCTGTTATCTCACAGTTACCATTTTTATTTTTACTTCTGGTTTCGGCGGCTTCCTGCGCGGTCTTTTTTCTTTCTGTCAAAACAGTATTGCTTTGGGGGAGCAGACACAGGCGTTTCAATCCTGTAATGATAATAAGGCGCCGTACACTGGATTTTTCTTTTTTTCTGTTTATGATACCCTTTGCCGCCGCCGCATTTTTGGCAATATTGTTAAACCCGTATGTGTCCGGTGCGTATAGTTCCGGCAGCAAATTTGATTATATTATAGAAGAACAAGATTATTTTGCCCATTTATCTTTTCAGGCGTCTTTCTCCAGGCAGAGGTTCGGCGGACACTCCGGGACTTTTCCTGCTTATTTTTTTGATGAAGACGGCCTTCCTTCTGCGGCTGCGGCTGCTGTAAGCGCTCCAGCCGTTAACCTTGATGAATTCCCTCCCTTTCCCCTCAAGCATTTGATGGATTTTTTCACTGGCGTTAATGCAGGAGCCAGATCCTCTCCGTCTCCCGGAACCGGAAAAGGAAGGGGAATCTCGGAAATACTGACATTGTTAATTTTACTGTCTTTTCTTATATCAGGACTTTTGCTAAGGAGAAAAATTTCTTTCTCCTTGGGCGTACCGGAAAAATCGCGATGGACAGACAAAAACCGGAAAAAAACGCTATTATATAATAGTAAAAATACGCCGCGCCTCCAGAGGGGAACCTCGTTTTTTAGGCTCGGCGTAGGTTCCGAAAGGACGCATAATATATGAATATGAAGATATATTCTTTTCCGCGCGGGGGGTTCACTTTTAATGATCCCACAGCGCCGTCTAAAAAAAATGACGCCGTAAACGCTTTTTTACCGGCGATTTCGGTAATTCCGCTGGGAGATTCTCATGTAAAAGTGTATCCCGTAATTCCTATGGGGGAATCTGTTCGGGAAGGCATGCTTATCGGCAGGGCATCGGGACCGGGGGCAGTTAATGTCCACGCGACAGTTCCCGGAAGGCTTATCCGCAAGGTGACATGGATGGACAGGGACGGGTTTGAAAGCAATGCCCTTGTAATCCGTATGGAAGGCTCGTTTGAAAAGTTGGGCAAAAAAGAAGACGTATTTTCATGGACAGGTTTAAGCGGCTATGATTTGCAAAAGATTATTTCTGGTTATGGAATTGTAGAAATGGAAAAATCCGGCAGACCGCTTTCCGAATTGATTTCTGCCGGCAGAAAGGAAAGCGAAAAATTAACGCTTGTAGTTCGTTGTGTTTTTGACGATCCTTGGCTTGTCGCGGATTACGCGCTTTGCCGGGACAGGTTAAAGGCGGTAATTGAAGGCGCTGTTATTGTCGCGAAAGCCTGTTCCAAGGTATCGCAGATAATTTTTGCCGTTTCGCATCATGAAAAAGAACTGGGCGCTCAGCTTCTTGAAGAAGCGGGCAATTGGGAAATTTCCTCTGCCTTGGTACTGACGGGTTCACGTTATCCGCAGCGGAATGACAGGGAGCTTGAGCTTGCGCTTAGGTTATACGAAAAAAAGGAAGGCCTAGATTTAGGCTCATTATTAATTCTTGGCCCCGCAGTTTTTGCGGCGGCTTATGATGCCGTAAAATATAAAAGACCAATTCTGGATCGTTATGTGGCTGTCGGGGGATCCGCTGTCAGGAATCCTCAGGTAATGAAAGTTAGGATAGGGACAAGGATTGGCGAACTTATTGAGCAATGCGGCGGTTTTACCGAAGCTCCGTACCGGATTGCTATAGGGTCTCCTCTTTCGGGAAGGGAGGTAATGTACCTTGATGAACCTGTCGGGAAAACCTGTTACGCGATTGTTGCCATGTCTAAAGCCCAGGCTGCTTCCGGCAGTCAGCAAAATTGTATCAACTGCGGTGAGTGCAGGGCAGTGTGTCCCGTTGGGCTTGATCCTCAATACATCTACAAGCGGATAAAGACTCTTGGAATAGAAAATGCCGGTAATGCTGGCTGCTATGAATGTGGCTGCTGCAAGGTTGTCTGTCCATCCGCCCTGCTGTTGTCGGATACAATAGCGGAGAGCAATCAGGAGGCATCTGGTGTCTAAACAAAAATTAATTCTTAGGCAAAAACCGCAGATTAATATATCCTATCCCAGCACCAAAAGAATGTGGCTTGTTTCAGGCTGCGCCTTTCTTTGTATACTTCAATCGGCATTAGGTGATAACGGAAAATCTTTTATTATAGCGCTTGCAGCATTTATTGCAGCATTGCTGACAGAGCTTTTACTAACTTGGCGCAATAGCGGAGTTTCTAAAATAAAAGACGGCAGCGCCGCCGCGACAGCTTTAATTCTTTCTTTACTACTGCCTAACATGATTCACCCTGCCTATGCTGTCCTGGGAACAATATTTGCAATTACAGTTGTTAAATACAGTTTTGGCGGCCTTGGTTCAAATTGGCTTAACCCTGCCCTGGGAGGATGGCTGTTTATCCGTTTTTCCTGGCCTTCAACCTTTACCGATGTTTTTGAGTCTTCCTTCGCTTCAACTTCGGAAATGATAGTAACTTCAAATCTAAGTGCGCTGGATCATTCAGTTACCGAATTTTTTAACAATACAGTTTTTTCCATTGCCGGCGTACAATTGCCTTCGGGTTATATTAATCTTCTTTTTTCAAGCGGTCCGGGCATTATAACGGACAACGGGCTTTTTACGCTTTTAATAGGTACTGTGTTTATTACAGCATTAGGGATTAACCGAGGCTGGGTGCCCCTGGTATTTCTTTCGGTTTACGGCTTTTTGATTCGTCTCGCGGGAGACCCTTCCGGGATTCTCTGGAACGGGGATTTATTGTACGGGCTTTTTTCCGGCGGCACAATTGCGGCAGCTTTTATTATTGCCGCCGAACCTGCAAGCGGCGCGAAATTATGGCCGGGAGTTTTACTCACAGTTGTTTTGGGAGCGGTTCTTTCATGGTTTTTCCGGTACCGCTGCATGGAATACCTTGGCTGTTTTATTGCCCTGGGCCTGGTAAATTGCTTTACGCCGCTTATAAGACTTTTGGAAGATAAAATTTTCTTCTCCCGTAATGGCCGCAGCGCAACCCTGGAGAATTTATTATGAAAAACATTGAAGTAATAAAAAACAAGGCTATTGTTTTTGCCTGGATTACCGGCCTGTTGGTTTTAATTGCCACGCTTTGGATTTTAACCCAGCCGCTGCAAAGGTATTATTTATTAAGAACGGTAAACAGTGTGATGATTGCCTCTGGCGATCCTCGCAGAATTATTGAATATACAGGACGCAATGAAGGAATAACAGGTCTTTTTGGATATTGGTTTTCCATGTTCAATTCTGAGTCCAATTTTACTGGCCAAATGTTTATATTTCCTGTTTTTCAGGATGGAATCCTTGTCCCATTTGGGGCGGTTGTTGCAGACAACGGCAGGGTAGATGATCTTATTCCCCTAAGCGCTCATGCCGTGGAAGTAATGGACAAAATACCGCAGAGTATTTTACAGGTTTATGTTACACGAATAGAAACTGCGGTTCGCGCGAATATGGAAGGAGACTACAGATGAGTTTGAACCGGCAGTATTCTTTTTGGGGTTCCCTTTCACCTCTTGGCGGCTTGTCGGGTGCGGGGCTTTTAATAATGGCTTCCGCGCGTCTTTCATGGGCTGTTGCCGCGGCTGGAGGATTGTTTTGGGTATACGGGCTTACATCTTTAACATTTGCCTTTCTTTCCTCTCCAATATGCAATAAAATTTTCCCACAGGAAGGAAGACCGCGCATTTTCACCTGTCTTGCGTCTTTTTATGGCAGCGTGTATCTATTATTGTTCTTTTTATTATGCCCGTTTGCCGCGCTTGAAATGTTTTTCTCCCTGCTTTTAATCCCCCTATTCTGTGCGGGTTCGGGTATCTTTGAGCGGATTGCAGCTTCGTCCGAAAACAACAATTTTGATATACTAGAACATGTTTCCGATGCCCTTTCTCAAGCTGCTGTTCTGGCAGGTTTAATTATTGTATTTTCTATAATCAGGGAACCATTGTCTTATTGTTCCCTGTCGCTTCCGGGAACTTCGCACGGAATGTTAACGGTAATGTATTTTAGATCCGGTCAATTTTTCCCAATAAGGATATTTGCCGCTTCTTCCGGGGCTTTATTGTTGTTGGGATATTTTGTCTGTTTGTACCAGCATCGTAGAAATAATTTTTCGGGGAATTATAAATATGAATGAGATACCTCTTGTACTGTTAATTATTTTTTCTGCATTTTCCATGAATCTGACCCTGCAATGCGCTCTTGGTATCAGGGAAATAGCGGAATCAAAAAGTTTTGATTTTTTTTCAACATTAATTAAGCTTTCGGTTATTTTTGCCGCCGTTGTTTTATTATGGCTCTTTTTTTCAAAGATAATTACTTTGTTAATTTCCGGATTTTTTATTTTTGTATTGTTGTTCCCGGTAAGTTATATGGCTTATGAAGGGCTGGAGTTTTTAGTTTTTAATAAAATACTAAAAAGAGAAACGGCAAAAGAAGGAACAATAAGTTTTCCGGGAGGCATTACTGCGGCGGCAGTTTTTATTTGCATGAATATCGCGAATAATTTTATTCAGACTGCGATGCTGTCTTTTGGTTTTGTTCTGGGAACATTTCTTGTGTTTATGATTATTGGAGTAATCCGCCGTAGGGCTGCTCTGGAAGCGGTTCCCAGATTTTTGCGTGGAAAGCCATTGGTTCTTATTTCCATGGGGATGCTGTCTCTGGTATTTTCTACAGCGTCTTTATTGTTGTTCAGGGTGATTGGAGCCAGGTGAAAGAAAAAAAAATACTGTTAATTCTTGGTTCTCACGCTCATGTTCCGTCCGGGGCAAGTGAAAGCGAATTTCAACATGTATATGAAAATAAAATGCGCCCGTTTGTTTCCAACTTGTACCGTTATTCGAATATACAGGCTGTTCTGCATTATTCTGGCGTATTGCTTTATTGGGTAGAACGGAATCACCCTGAATTTTTCATGCTTATTGAAGATATGGTGGGGCGAAAGCAAGCCGAGATACTAAGCGGCGGGTTTTATGAACCAATGCTGCCCTTAATCCCTTTGCAGGACAGAATCGGGCAGATAGAACTTATGACAACCTACCTTCGCAAACATTTCGGCAAACGCCCGTTGGGCTGCTGGATAGCCGGAATGACATGGGAACAGCATTTGGTAGCCGCTCTTTCTGCCAGCGATATGCAATTTACTTTTCTTTCACAGGAACAATTTTCACAAGCCGGTATTTCGGGTATGCAGCTTTATTCTCCGTGCATAACAGAAGATCAGGGAAAGCTGGTTACTGTTTTTCCGGTTTCCAAACCCACAGAAGCTGCGTTGGCGGAAAAAAGTTTATCTCAGGTTTTTATCGAATTAAAAAACACCCTGGAAGAAGCCGGTATTACAACAGACAGGATAATCAGCGTTTTTCCCGAAAAGGCTTCTGCTTCTCCGCAGGAAGCTCCCGATACCGCGTGGAATCGTTTTTTTGAAGAACTTTCACTATCAAAAGATTTTGTAGAAACTGTTTTGCCGGCAAAAATTCTAAGAGCCAGTAAAACATTTGAAAAAGCAAGTTTCCCGAATTCATCAGCTTTGGAAAATAATTTTTCGCCGCGCCGCTTCCTTATCGATCACTGTGAGGCGAACGGCATATATTCAAAAATGATTTTTGTGAATGTTCTTATCAGCCAGTTAAAGGGAGACAAATTCCGAAAACTGAATGCGAGAGAAGAACTTTGGAAAGCCCAGGATTCATGTCTTTTTACCCCGGGCAATGGTTCCTGCCGCCATGAATTGCGAAAGGCGGCATACAGCTCCCTCTTGCGCGCTGAACGCCTGTCCAGAGAAAAGGGAAAGATAGTCTCTTCTCTTATTCAGTATGATTTTGATTTTGACGGCGTTAAGGAATATCTTTTTCAGGATGCAAGGATAAACTGTTACATTCAGTTAAAGGGCGCCGGAATTTTTGAACTTGATTATCTGCCAAAAGACTGGAATTATCTTGACTGCGGCTCTGCAGGATCCGCCGCTGTTCGGCGCACTGCTTTTGCAGACGCGCTTGTACCGCCGGAAACAAAAGTTCAAAGTCTTGAGAAAGGGTTTCCGGCAGCTTCGCGGCTTTGCTTTAATGAGCAATTCGAGGCAGGAGCTCAGGATCGCAAGGGGAAATCGTGCTTTAAACTGTCCCAAGCCGGCGCAGAAATCCCTTACGGCAGCATTGAAATTGACAAGTGTTATTTGCTAAGAAGGGGTATTCTTACAGTTAATTATTCAGTAAAGAATACAGACAAGGAACAAAAAAAATTCTCTTTTGTTACGGAAATTGATTTTTCATTCGCGGGTAAGGGAGAAGAGTTAGCCCGTTTTTATACTACAGACTCAACCGGAAAAGATAATCCTGCGGAAAATTTATTAAACGGCGTGGAAAATTTAAAAATCCATGATGTTAAAAATGAGGTACAGCTTCTTCTTGGCTGCGTAAAACCGTTTTCGGGCTGTCTTTTTACAGCAAGCGACAACGGGCTTTATCAGACGAACCGTATTTTAGCTTTGTTTGCCGTTTCTCTGGAAGCCGGAGAAATCTGGACCAATGAGTTTAGTTTGAAATTTTCGCACTAAGAAAAATCCATACAAAGAATTTTTCTAAAAACGCTTGACAAAAAAATTAGAATAAGTTAAAACTAGGTTAGTTTGAACTAACTAAAAACCAATGGAGGATAAAAATGAAAAAAGGATTTATGCTTTTTTTTACGGCGCTGGTTCTGATAACGGGACTAGCAGTAGCTGATGGAGTAGGGCTTTCCGCAGGTCTGGAACTTGCGATGCCTGATGTAAACAATGCGGAGGAGTTCCCCCTGGAAATTACAGCCATCATTGAGTATGACAACTCTTTTGATGATCTGGATATATGGGCGGAACTGCGAACTCCTATGGGAATTGCCGGTGATGCAAAGGCGGGAGACGAAACGTCTATTGGCATTGAGCTTGAATTTGATGCGGGGTATAACCTGGCTCTGAGCGATGTCTCAACTCTGTCACTGGGTTTGTGGGGGCAAATGAATATACCTGTCTCTCCCAGCGGCGGTGATTTGACATTGCCGCTAATGCCCTGGATTAGCTTTAACCAGGAAATGGATTTTGGGGATATCTATGTAACTCTCGGCGTTCCTCTTGGGTTTATTAATACCGATTTTGATGAATTAGAGATGGGACTGGATCTGACCCTTGGCTGGGCTGGCAATTTCGGTCTTGGGATAGAGTTAACTACACATTTCATGTTTGCGCCTGCCGACTACGTTGATACTTATGATGGTCTTACGTTGCTGCTTTCATACGAAACCGGGCCTGTCTATGCTGAACTTGAAATGGCGCTCCCCAATGATTTTGATTTTGGCATTGGTATAGATCTCCTTGTTGAATACGACTTTGACCCATGGACTTTTTATTTTAGTGTCGGATTTGACGGTGTCGGCTCTGACTACGACATTGGAATTTCCCCGGCATTGGGAGTAAAGTTCAGCTTCTAAACTGTGCTACCAAGACAGTATCCGAGTAAGTGGCTTTTCGGATACTGTTTTTTGTATTAAGATAAAAGGCAGATATGATTAACATTATTAATATAATTTTATTCAGTGCAGTTGCCGGAATTCTGGGAATGGGACTTGGGGGCTTTATTTCTGCGGTTTTAATGCGGCGGCCCTCGGAGAGAATGATCTGCTGCCTTTTGTCATTCGCTGCGGGCGTTATGGTGAGCATCGTTTGCTTTGGCCTGGTTCCCGAAACGCTTGAACTTACAAATCCCTTTATTTGTACTTTAGGCCTTGTAATGGGCATTGTTGTTATCATGGTATTAAATCGCGTTACCGACAGAATAACCGAAACAAAGGAAGAAAATCTAAAAATACACCATACCCATGAGGAGCTTTACCACGCAAGCGGAATTATCAAAAACCCGTCTAAAATGATCCGTTACGGCCTTTTGATGTTTGCCGCTATTGCCCTGCACAATGTCCCCGAAGGAATAGCAATAGGCGCGGGGGGAATCTATGATTTTAATCTGGGCGTACTTATAGCGGCAATGATAGCCTTTCACAATATCCCGGAAGGAATGGCTGTCGCGGCGCCCCTGCTGGCCGGAGGTATAAACAGATGGAAAGTAGTATTTTTAACATCTTTAGCCGGAGGAACAACGCTTTTGGGCGGGCTTATCGGTGTGGGAATAGGAAACATTTCTGATCTTGCCGTTGCCCTGTCGCTTTCTTCCGCAGGCGGAGCGATGCTGTACATTGTTTTTGGCGAGATACTGCCGCAATTCACTGTTATGACCAAAAGCCGGACAGCTTCCATTGTAACCCTGTTCGGAATAATCGTAGGGTTTCTTGTAACCCTTATTTGAAGTATCTTCGCTTATGTTTATCCTATAAAAACCCAAACCCATGGAAATTTTTCAAAAATATTGACAAAAAAACCAAACAGAGGTATATTAAAAGTGAATGAATTTCTTTGGAAAATTATGCGGGAGTAAGCTATGTCGGCGATGATGAAACGGGGTTCTGTGGCTTTAATGCTTGGGGTTGTCCTGTGTTCCGGGCTTTTCGCTAATGACAATATAATGGATACCTATTTTGAAGGCGATGAACTTAACCGCCGGATAAGAACATATATCGTAAATGTATCAAATCTTATACCGGATTCAACTACTTTGCAAAATGTGTGGTCATGCCCTCCCGGTACCTTGTTTGGCATAGGGGTAAATGGCAGTATTACCCTGCTGGAACGGAAACTTGCCAGCAGTGTCCTTGACGGGGTCGAAGGTTTTGGGGGTAATCATCTTGATCTGTCCCAATTCCCGGAAGCAATACCCTTTTTGCCCGGATTAGCCTTTGATATGCGGGTAGGGGTTAAACGCATGGATGTCGGTTTTACCGGAATGTGGCTGGACGAAAACATTCTGGCAGATAATGTAGGGACTACTTTTTTGGGAGACGGCAGTCATTTTTCCTACAGAGCATTTGGCCTTGATTTAAGGTATGCGCTTGTACAAGAGTCTAAAGACTCTCCTTTAGTTCCGGCTGTAACCTTGCAGGGAGGTTATTACTTTACATGGATGGGGTTTGGCATTTCCGCCGGAGATACGGAAAAAGTAAGCGTAGATTTTAGAAACGACAGCATCCTTCTGGCAGTGCAGGTTTCTAAAAATCTCCCAATAATTACGCCGTTTTTGGGGATGAAAGCCATTTTTTCCAAAACAGATTCCGGTTTTATATGGGAAACACACCGTCCGGTAATGGTAAAAGGGGAACCGTATCCCGATGGTGTAAGGTATAAATCCGGCGGGACAGACGGAGATTATTATTCCTACTTCCAGGTATACGGCGGTCTTGGAATAGATTTTCTGTTTGAGCACTTAATTACAGTAGGCGGCGCATATAATGTCATGACAAACCATTTTGGCATTAATCTGGCTGCTAGGCTTGTATTTAATTTTTAATGGATTCTTCCGGTTTATTACCGAGATCCGTGCACCCTTGGTGCATGTATAAATTTTTGCAATTGAAGGAGAACAGTAATGAAGAAATTGTTAAAAACGGGGGGCATCATCATAGCTATGACAGCCCTTATTCTTGTGCTTGGAGCCTGTCCGGGAGAAGATGCAGACATTAAAGACACAGGCGATGTTGATTTTACTAACTATTCAACCAATGCTGCGATTAGGGTACGAAATCTTACCAATCAAAGTCTGGTTCTTTTTAAAAATGAACTGACTCAGAATGCTATTCTTGGCGGTGTAGAACCCTATGCAGGAGGTGACGGATGGGGTATCAGGAAGGATTCAGGGCACTTTTCTACAACCGGTGAATTTTCGATGATTGTTTTAACCCTTGACCAGTATTTAGCTAATAGAGGCAATCTTGCTTCTTTAACAAATACTCCATTTACCAGAGTGTATGTTTTCTATAATGCTGCAGGTGAAAATGAAATTTTATACAATATCAGCGATAAATTGGGCGGGGATTATATGCTGAGAATTGAAAACCCGACACACCTCAATGTAGAACTCCGCTCCGGCGGAATTAGCGGACCTACCCTTGGGTATGCCCCTGCCGGAATGCAGCAAACAACTCTTTACATACAGGCAGGAGACTTTGACGTTTTCCCTGTATTTAAAAGGTTTAACGGCCAGCGTAACATTGTAGAAACAATTTATCCCAAAGGACCTCTCGGTCTTCCATGGGTGGAAAATTTTGTCTTCGGTGAAGGAATGCCTAATCCTCAAGCATACGACATTAGGCAGGCTTTAAGTACTACATCAGGCCGAAGTTCTGGGGTAGCTTATTTAAAAATTGTCAATTCTTCGGGCGGAGCTGTCCGTTTGTATAGAGGATCAGAAATGGTTTATAATACGTTTGGGCTTTCCTATATGCCGAACAACAGCGCTGGAGTAGAATTTGAAGTTCTTATGCCGGGTTCAAATAATAATTTTGATGAGAGTATAAATCTTTCTAATTATAGAATTGGACCGACCGCAGGATCCGTACCTATAACTGTCAAAGATACCGGAGCTACATCATTTACATTGTTTGCCGATAAATCATACACAGTTACTGTTTCCGGTAATGTTAACCTAGGAACCTTAGAAGCGGTGCTGGATTTAGAAGCTGCAGTAGATATTGATTTTGGCTTCTTTACATTTAACTAATTAACTCAAAGACGTCGGTGTATGCCGGCGTCTATTTTTGCCGGAAACCGCCGGCATGACAGTCGGCGGTTTTTGGGTTTTCAAGGAATATGAACATGAAACAGCGGCGGGCTTTATTAATTTTGGGAATATTTGTAACGGTATTTTTTATCTCTTGTACAGGTTTTTTTGATTTAGGTCAGGAAGAAATAACCAGTCTGGGAAACTCGGAAAGACCGGCTACAACCCTGATATATTTTAATAATTCAAACAATAACTACGCTGTTGATGTTTATAGTTCTCCTGCCAGAGGAGCCAAAATTACATCTCTCTCTGCTGGTTCAATCTCAAATAATATTGCCTGGGTTCCAACTCCTGATAATGAAGGTTTTCTCTTTTACCTTACTTATATTCTGTCTGTAGCGGGTAATGATATAGAACTTATCCCCACAAAATACGGTATTCACTTTACTACTGTTGCCATTCCAAGAGATCAAACAACATCTGTTCTTATTCCACAGTTGGATGCAATGGTTGGCTATAATGAATCTCCGTTTGACGAAGCAATTATTTCTATAAGAAACAATTTTCCTTCGGGAATTCGTTTTTTAAGCGGTAATGGCGATTTGCAGCCTGTAAGTGGTTCAAGTTTGATTAATAATGGTCGAACGGCTCTGTATAGGGTTAATCCTACAACTACTGGTATCTCTGGTTTTACTATACAGGTACAAAGTGACAGGAAAGCTCTTCCCTCGTCTATAACTTCCTTTCGCGGCGGCTATCTGTATGAGATTGAAGTCAGTAGCAACGGGCTTGTCAATATTTCCTACGGCAAACCCGACAATGGAACTCTGCTCACCCTGGACCATATAGCAACTAACAGATAACTCTCATGGCTCATGGTGACTGTCACCAATTTTAACCCATGGACGGTAGGTTTTCTTTATATTATTTGTTTTTCACAGATGTAACATCGAAAGTTAAACACTATTTTACCGGTAATACCGCTATATCCTGCCAATTTACCGGAAACCCCATATTTTTAATTAATGCTGTCTTTGGAAAAACTGTATTATCAGGGTGATTTTGGATAATAGATTTTAATGAGTTAAAAAAGCAAGAAAAACTATTATCTTCAAGCAAATATCTAAGGGCTATTGTTACAGCAAACAAGTCCTGCTTTCCTTGTAAATAATTACCATTCGAAAGACGTATGAGTCCTAATTCACTATGAATCCGCAACGAAGGTAATTTGCCTTTGTTCGATTTGTAATTATAAAGCCTATCGTTGTGTGCACAAGTATTTCGAAATAAAACCAACATACTAATTATAGCTGATAATTGAGATGTGCTTGTTAAATTAGGATAATTCTTGCTGATTTTTGTCTGTAATGTAACGGGAAGCATATCAAGCATTTTTGAAATATTGCCAAATGTCAATTTTCTGGATAAAACCCACAAGGGAATATTTTCATGATTGACTATATAATGGTTTAAATTTTCCGTATAGAAATTCGTTGTAATAACCCTGTTTATTTCTCCTAATAATCTGAATATGTCCGGCACCTTCTCCGGATTCTGAAAATCATATTTATACAGGCTAGTATAAGCATCCATAGAGTTGCCGTGTTCTTGGCTGAAATAATAAGAAATATGGGATTTAAGTTTTTGTTCTACTTTTAACAAATATTTGAAAAATAATTCTCGCAGAGCTTCATCAAAATAATAAAGATTTTCAATATCTTCAAATGATGTTCCTTTTATATAGCAGCCTGTAGCCTTGTCTTTGAACGGGGTTTTATAGCCGTTAATAAGAGAAAAATACCCGATTTGGGTTAGAATATTGATAGCGTGAGCTTCGTCATTAATTACAAGCCCCTTTTCATTCCTTAATTTGAGGATTTGATCTTTGTAGGTTAAAAAAGGCTTCTTTACCGGCATATTTTCTACCCCTTATGCTAAAAAAAAGGAGCCCTTCAGGGCCCCTCCGGTCGCCTTGGTTCATAACCGCCGCAACACGATCACTGTCTTAAATATATAACACGTTATAGGAACTGTCAAGTTTTTGGGTAAAAGTGTATCAAGTAAACGCATATGGAGTCACCAAATTTAACCTAACCGCCGTTTAAGCTCTTCTATGGAAAGCCCCTGCTCAAGCAGTTCTAATAAATACTGCCGCTCTTGTATCTTGCCTTCTTCACGGCCTTCTTCACGGCCTTCTTCACGGCCCTTTTGACGGCCTTCTTCACGGCCTATCATCTTCGCGGTGTATAACTGGCTCTTGTAGTCCATCTCCGTTGCTTGTATCCGGTGGTACTTTTCTTTCTCTTCGGGAGTCATCTTTAACACATCAAGCCGTTTACCAGCTTCCTGTACGCCAGCCGCAGTAAACGTGTCTCGCACCTTCGAGTTTTTTAACACATACACCCATTCGTCAAAACTCTGGCGTATCTGCTCATCGAACTTCAACGGCAGTATCAGGTAATACTCGGGGTGTATGTGGTAAACCGAATCGGAGGGCGGGTTTAAGTATTGAGAAAAAGGGATGTGTTCATCGAAATGTACGCCGGTGAACCGGGACAGCTCGGCGCGGAAAAGGTATTCACGCTGCGCACCCATATTGAAATACGCAATGTTTACCGAATACACCTTTTTGATACTGTAAAAATCACCCTTGGACACCTGTTCCACCACCGCCCTGGAGGCGTTAAACAGAACCTTGCCCAGAAAATCAGCCTGATCGGCAAATTGTATTTCAAATACGGCAAGCTCACCCCCGTCAAGCTTGGCTTTCAGGTCTACCCTGTTTACTTTGCCGAAGAGGTCGCCGGTATTGCCCTCGCTCTCCAGGAGTTCCTGTACGGTTACCTGTCTGCCCAAAAGCTCGCTTAAAAACCCCGACAAAATGTCGAAGTTGGCTTTATCCCGCAAAATAGCTTTCATCGCATAGTCAAAGGAAATAATCGTTCGTTCCATACTATTGAGCATAACTGCTTTTTTTAGAAAGTCAAGGAAATTGTATCGGGTAAATTTTGAAAATTACCCCCGTTTTTCAGTCTCTAACATAAATTCAATTCTAGCTCGCCGTTTTTACTATCCAACTCTAACCGAAGAACCGTGTCCCTTGATTTTTAACGTAAAATAGGCCAAGATAATATACTATATGAAGGACATTATAGTACATCAAGTAAATATTTCTCATTACAGATTGATAGAATTGTCAAAAATTGCAGATCAAGCCAAACCTTTCTATGATTGGGTTGAAAAAACAGCAAAAAAAGTTACAGGTTATAATAAGACCCTTTCCGAAATACTCTTTTTAAGCAATAAATCTCAAATAAAAAAAATTATTACATCATGTTATCAGACCGAACAAGAAGAAAAACCTTTATTATTTGATGGTGTTGGACGTGTTTATGAACATACAAAAGCATGTTTTTACTTTTTTGCATGGATAATTAGAGATGCTCCGCAACAGAGACTTTCGCCCCTAATATCTCGAATGCAAAGAATTGAAAAACTAAAAAAATTAATAGCCGAAACTGATACTCTTGTAGAATTAATTTATCAATACAGAAATATCGTAAAAACATTTGATTGGCAAACGGTAAGGGAAATAATAATTGATAGATTAGAAGGTTCAAGAAGAAGTATTAGTGGTCATAAAATAGAGGCTAGTGTAAGAACTAGTTTTGTCGCGGCTGTACAACATTATTATTCAATATATGGTAATTATGGAAAATTTAAGAAGATTGAACTTGCTGACAAACAAATAAAAATTGGTAAACATTCAGTTGATATTTCTGCCAAATTTATAAATAAAAAAACAAAAGATATAGAAAATATACTTATTCCAGTAAAGACAAGGGAAACAGAGGGCGGAGGTCATTCTCATTTATTTACACGTGATATATTATCTGCAATATCTGATATAAAAAATGATATTAAAAATCCGCACCTTATAGTTGTTATTATTGCAGAAAATTGGTCTTTAGAAGAACTTAAAAATATTGATAAAACAATTGATGTTATATTTCATTTTAATATGAATCCAAACAAATTTAATGGATTTGATGATGTTTCTCAAAGAAAATTAAATAAATACATAGAATCTCTATTTAAAAATAATGGTGTAAAGAAATGAATGAAACTATACTTTTAGGTGATGTAAGAGAACAGGCTGCTAAATTTCCAGATAATTACTTCCAGTGTATCATAACAAGTCCTCCTTATTTTGGTCATCGAAAATATTCTGATAATTTACCTGAAGAAATTGGACGGGAAAATGATTATCATGATTATATAAATAACTTAATATATACATTCAATTTGTTAAAATCAAAATTATGTGATACTGGTTTATTATGGCTAAATATAGGTGATACATATAAAGAAAAAAAATTATTAGGTATTCCTTGGCGTGTTGCTCTTGCCTTGCAGGATAATGGCTGGATTTTAAGAAGCGATATAATTTGGCATAAACCAAATGCTATGCCTTCTTCTGTAAAGGATCGTCCCACTGTTGATCATGAATATGTTTTTATGTTTTCAAAAAATGGAGAATACTTTTACAATGCAGATGCCATCCGTGAACCACATGTAACTTTTACAGAAAATTCAAAAATGCGCGGGGGTAGAAATCATTTTGGCAAGAATGGAGGCACTCCAGAAAACGGAAAAAATGGCGGTAATCCAAATTTGCATGATGGCAGATGGGATCAGGCATTTCATCCAAATGGCAGAAACAAGCGTACCGTTTGGGAAATTCCATTGGGTAAATATAGAGATACACATTTTGCAGTTTTCCCGGAAAAATTGGTAGAAAATTGTCTGCTTGCTTCTACAAAAGAGAATGATTTTGTTCTCGATCCTTTTTGCGGCTCTGGAACAACAGGGGTGGTTGCTTTGAAACACAATAGAAAATTTTTGGGTGTAGAATTAGTCGAAAAATATCAAAAAATGGCAACAAAAAGAATCAATGAATTAACTGGTCAAAATTATTTATTAGAATATTGATAGCGTGAGCTTCGTCATTAATTAGAGTCTGTCTATAATGTAGACACATTATAGACAGTAAACATATATGGAGTCACCAATTTTAACCTAACCGCCGTTTAAGCTCTTCGATGGAAAGCCCCTGCTCAAGCAGTTCTAATAAATACTGCCGCTCTTGTATTTTGGCAAATTTTGAGAGGTAAGAGACTCAGAATTGTTCGGAATCGGAAAAACGGAATCGGAAAAACGCTTGACAAAGAAGTTAGGATAGGCTAACTTGTATATAGTTAGGAAAAACTAACTGACAGCCAGCTTTTATCGAGAGAGGTAATTTTATGTATGACAAACAACCAATAAACCTATATGAGGCGAAAAATAGAGGCACATTCCATGTAGCATCAATACCGCAAATACGGTTATTGGAGAGCATGGGCTTGCGCAAAGGCACACAGATAACCGTAAAAAATCGTTATATTATGGGCGGACCGGTGCTTTTACGGGTAGAAGGGGCCTATGACCTGGCTCTTGGTAAAGATATTGCCCAGCAAATAGCCGTAAAGGAAGCTGTTGCCGTATGAGTTCATGCCATGATGTCCCAGAAGACTCAAAAGTCTTACAAAAACCCAATAAAATACTGCTCATGGGTAACCCAAATGTGGGAAAAAGTGTCTTTTTTACCGAATTGACAGGTATCCATGCCATAAGTTCCAATTACACTGGTACTACCGTCCATTTTATGGAAGGGTATTTTAAAATCGGCAAGGAAGAATATACCTTGATAGACGTACCTGGAACTTACTCTTTAACGCCAACCAACCAGGCGGAAGCTGTCGCTGCCCGTTTTATGGAAAGCGGTGCAAAAGCGGTAGTTTGCGTATTGGACTCATCCAACCTTGAACGCAACCTGTGCCTGGCCCTGGAAATTAAACAAAAAAATCTCCCCCTTGTTTTTGCATTGAACCTTATAGATGTGGCTGAACGCCAAGGTATTAGCATTAATGCCGCATCACTGGCAAAAGAACTGGGCGCCCCTGTAATCCCCACCGTAGCCGTTAAAAAACAAGGTATAGACGAACTGGTAAAACAACTGGAAACCCTGTTAAATACAGTCCCTAGTCCCCAGTCTCCAGTTCCCATTCCACAGCCCTCAGACTTATGGGCCGAAGCAAAGATCATCACCCGCCGGGTAAGCAGCAAAAATTATGCTAATCCCGGATTTCTTGACAGACTTGGCAATGCCATGTTAAAGCCCATGCCGGGAATCCCCATCACTATTCTTGGGATTCTCTTGACTATGGGAGTTGTGGTAGGCGGCGGAGAACTGCTGCGCGAAGGACTCCTCCAGCCTCTGGTTGACAGAGCTATCGTTCCTTTTTTCAGCAATGTGTTCAGCAGCTTTGTACCCGAAGGCATACTCCTGAATATTCTGGTGGGCGAATATGGCATCTTCGTCATCAGCTTTGAATGGATATTGGCGCTGATTTTACCCTATGTGTTTTTGTTTTATGTTGCATTTACTTTTTTGGAAGACACAGGATTTTTACCGCGGGTTTCTGTGCTTTTTGATAATGTTATGCGCAAACTTGGTATTCAGGGCGGAAGCCTTTTACATATGATCATGGGATACGGATGCGCCGTACCAGCTATCCTGGGCAGCCGAACCTCTACTTCCCGCAAGGAACGTATTATCATCAGCGCCGCCGTCTGCTTTGCCGTTCCGTGCATCTCTCAAACGGGAGCCATAATCAGCCTTTTATCCGCCTATGCCTGGTGGATGCTGCCCCTTATGTTTATTTTCTCGCTCATTTTATTTGCTGCGGTGACCCTTATTGCGGGCAAACTGATAAAGGGTACTGTAGACCCCCTGTTAATGGAAGTGCCCAATCTTTTGATGCCTAACGGCAAAGCTTACGTTAGAAAAATAGTAACAAGGATGAAGCATTTTATGTACGAGGCGGAAGTGCCAATGCTTCTGGCCGTTCTTATTGCTGCCCTGCTGGCAGAAACCGGTATTTTGAATATTATAGCCAGAGTCGCGCAGCCTGTGGTAGCAAACTGGCTGGGTATGCCGCCCGAAGCGGTAATGGCGCTTGTACTTGGTATCGTTCGCCGGGAAATGTCAGTCGCGCCGCTCTTGGCTTTAAACCTTACGCCGTTGCAGGCCTTTATTGGCGGAGCTGTGTCGCTTATGTATCTGCCCTGTCTGTCTGTTTTTGCCATTCTTGCCAAAGAATTCAAAATCAGGATAGCCCTTGCTATTACCCTTTCTACAGTTATTGTGGCGCTCTTTGTGGGCGGCTTGATCAACCAAATTGCGCAGTTGTTTTTGTAGGAGGAGGAGCGTGATTGACAAAAAAATCTATTTTGGCTATAACGAGAATAGGAAAAATCCTGAATTAAGACAATGAAAAATCAGATACTTTCAATTATTAATGCCGATTCTGGTGATATTTCAAATAACATTTCAACACTAAAACCCCTGCTTTCCGGTATGAATACCGTGGACATTGCCGAAATATTTGAAGAACTGGACAAGGAAAAAATCATCCGTTTGTTCAGAATTTTGCCAAAAGATATTGCCTCGGAAGTTTTCGCCTACGCAGACAGCGATGAGCAGCAGTATATAATTGAAGCCCTTACGGATACGGAAATCGGCGAGATAATGAGCAAACTATTTGTCGATGATGCAGTAGACTTTATCGAAGAAATGCCGGCCAATGTGGTAGGACGGGTACTGCAAAACGTAAATAGCGAAAAACGGAAACTTATCAACCAAATTTTACAATACCCCGATGATTCTGCCGGCAGCATTATGACCACTGAATATGTGGGGTTGCGTGAAGATGCTACTGTGCAGGAAGCCTTTGATACTATCCGCAACACAGGTCTTAATAAGGAAACAATCTACACCTGTTATGTGATAAGCTGGGATAGGGTGCTTTTGGGCGTAGTTACGGCAAAAAGCCTTATGCTTGCCCGCCCGGATGAGCGGATCGGCGACATTATGAAAACATATCCTGTCTTTGCTCATACTACCGATGATCAGGAAGCTGTAGCGAATATGTTCCAGAGATATGGTTTTTTGGCTATGCCTGTGGTGGACAAAGAACAACGCTTGGTCGGCATAATCACTGTTGATGATATTGTGGAAGTTATTGTCGAGGAAAGTACCGAAGATATCGAGAAGATGGGCGCTCTTGCTCCCTCGGATGAGCCTTACCTTAAAACCAGCATTCGTCAACTGGCACGGAACCGCATTATCTGGCTAATGGTTCTGATGCTTTCGGCAACCATTACTGCCGGGATCATTTCTAGCTTTGAGGAAGGTCTGGCGGTTCTGCCCATTCTTGTAGCCTTTATTCCCATGCTTATGGATACCGGCGGCAACGCTGGCGCCCAGTCCTCAACACTGATCATTCGTGGTATGGCGGTAGGTGAAATCAGGTTGAGAGATATTTTCCGTGTTGTGTGGAGGGAAATCCGTGTCGGGACCCTTTGCGGTCTTGCTCTTGGACTGGTCAATCTTGTTCGTATCTATCTGATGCACGGCAGGGATATAATGTTATCTGTCACTGTTACACTGTCCCTGTTCTGCACAATTCTTATAGCGAAAACAGTGGGAGGTCTTTTACCCCTTTTCGCGAAACGCCTGAAAATCGATCCGGCGATTATGGCGGCTCCTGTGATCACTACCATTGTGGATGCCGCCTCTCTTATCGTATTTTTTTCGATAGCGAAATTGCTGCTTGGTTTGTAAAAACGAAGGGTTATTATGAAAGTTAAAATACCATATTTAGCAACAATCATAATAGCGTTAGCTTTTCTTTTTATTGGGCATGGAATTGCGGTGCGGGGGCTTATTGTCTTTCAGGATGTATCACGGATTAATGTAAGGGCTACTGTACAAAGAGTTGTAGAACGAGTTACAGTTTATGACGAATTTACCGATTTTATCAGCGAATTTGACGTTTTTGATCCTGTACTGGGTGAAAAAATAATTTTTGAGGCAAAAGTAAGACGTGGGGCGCTAAAGGGTGAAATTATTATAGCCGAACAAACTTTCAGCCGCTTTTTGCCGGATACATCAAAAGAAGTGGCCATGGGCGATTCGGTACTTCTGGTTAATTTTAATGATGATGAATGGTTTTTTAACGGATACGCGCGGACAAACAAGCTGTTTGGTTTGGGGCTTCTTTTTACATTGTGCGTTTTGCTTTTTGGCGGTAAAAAAGGTTTTAACACCATCCTTTCTCTTGGTTTAACCTGTGCGGCTGTTTTTGCCGTTTTTATTCCATCTATACTTTCCGGAAAAAACATTTATTTAATGGCAATGCTTGTGTGCGCTTATACAACTGTAATAACGCTTTTGCTTGTTATCGGGTATAACAAAAAATCGCTTGCCGCAGCCATTGGCTGTATCAGCGGTATTTTGGCAGCGGGTATAATTACGCTTATTATGGACAGAGTTTTGCTTTTAACGGGAATTGTAGATGAACATTCGCGTTTTTTGGCAAACCTGCCGATAGCAACTCCTATAAACTTAAAAGCGATAATTTTTGCCGGTATTATTATTGGCGCGATGGGCGCCATAATGGATGTGTCTATGTCAATAGCGTCCGCATTATGGGAAATAAAGGAAAAAGCGATATCGATAAAGTTTGAAGCTCTGTTCCGTTCAGGTCTGAACATTGGGCGCGATATTATGGGGTCGATGGCAAATACGCTTATTCTCGCGTACATTGGCAGTTCTTTATCGGTGGTTCTGATACTGAGTGTGTACAGTAATTCGCTGATGGAGTTGCTTAACAGGGAAATGATTGTAGTGGAGATATTACAGGCCCTGGCAGGCAGTTTTGGTATCCTTCTGGCAATGCCGCTGACAGCCTTTTTCTGCGCGACTCTTTATTCTCAAAAAAAATGACCTTGATTTTGGCATGATTATCTGTTAAAAAATAACCATGCCTACTTATGAATATGAATGCAAGGATTGTTCGTACGGTTTTGAAATCTTTCAGTCCATGAGTGATTCGCCCCTGAAAGACTGCCCAAAGTGCGGTAAGGAAGTCCGCAGGCTTATTTTTGGCGGAACCGGCGTTATTTTTAAGGGTTCCGGTTTTTATGTTACCGACAAGGGCAAAGTTAGAACACAAGGTTCCGGAACACAATCTTCCGGTAAGACGGAAACCAAACCGGATTCGTCAAAAAGGCCCGAAAGCTGCGGGGAATCTGTAAAGTGCGATTCCTGTCCAATGAAAGGTTCGGCAAGCAGCGGAGAGAGTGTCGGCCAATCCAAATCGGCGTAAAATTGAAAAAGAAACCCCTGTTTTTTTGCGATAATTGCGGGCAGGAAGTGGATAACAAAGCCAAGGCTTGTTCGCATTGCGGACGTTTTTTTGTCTCTGTCCGCTGCCCGGCCTGCGGCTATTCCGGCGAAGATAAAATTTTCCAAAATGGCTGCCCGGTTTGCGGTTATTCAGCCCCCGCCGCCCGGAAAAACAAGCCTAAAACAGAAAAAAAACGAAAATTATCCAAAAAACCCCCTGCCGCAGAACCCCTGCCAACCTCGGCGTACATTATTTCAATGATTATTTTGCTTATTCTGGTCGCGCTTCTTTCTTATTTTGTCACACGGTAAAAGGCTCTTGCAAAACTCGGTTAGTTTTGCAAGAACTTCGGTAATTTTAAAAATAATTTTTCGCGAAAAAAATCAAAAACCACTTGATCTTTTTTTTTCATTTTGATAGATTTTAACTTCGCTCCCTCATTTTTTACTGAGGGTATTTAAAAGGAGACTTAGGAGTTTTTGACAGATGCCTACAATTAACCAGTTGGTTCGTTTTGGACGCAAACAGGTAACCTCTAAAACGAAATCTCCGGCATTGCACTCTTGCCCGCAAAAGCGGGGGGTTTGTACCCGTGTAATGACTGTAACGCCCAAAAAGCCCAATTCAGCTTTGCGGAAAGTAGCCCGTGTGCGCCTTTCCCATGGAACCGAAGTTACCGCCTATATTCCCGGAATCGGGCATAATTTACAGGAACACTCGGTGGTTTTAGTCAGGGGCGGTCGTGTAAAGGATCTTCCCGGTGTACGTTATCACATTGTCCGGGGCGCCAAGGATACATTGGGTGTAACAGATCGCAAACGGGGCCGGTCGAAATACGGCGCTAAGAGGCCCAAGGCTTAGGTATATTTATGGGAAGAAAGAAAAAAACAGTTGATCGTGGGATTCTTCCGGATCCAAAGTACAATAGTGTTGTGGTTTCCAAGTTTGTAAACCGTATGATGTGGGACGGAAAACGTTCTTTGGGCTTGCGTATTGTGCATGAGGCTCTTGGGGTTCTTCAGACAAAAACTGAGAAAGAACCCCTTGAAGTTTTTTTAAAAGCTTTAGATAATGTAAAACCGGTAATCGAAGTTAAGTCCCGGCGGGTTGGCGGGGCTACTTATCAGGTTCCTGTGGAAATACGGGAAACCAGGCGCGAAGCCTTGGGTATGAGGTGGGTTATTAATGCCGCTCGTGCCCGTTCAGGAAAAGGCATGGGAGACCGTCTCGCGGCGGAACTTTTGGACGCGTATAATAATACCGGGACTGCCTTCAAGAAGAAGGAAGATACACATAAAATGGCCGAAGCTAACAAAGCTTTCGCTCATTATAGATGGTAGTTATTTCCAAACCGATCATCGGCGCGGTAATTTACTGCATGGTGAGATAGGTGGAACGAGTGTGGATGAAAATCGCGTTAAGGCGCTGAATTTCCGCCCCCATTTATTGGGGCTTGATCGTTTCCCCTCTCTTTTCTATAATAATCAGAATATTCCACTGGAATGTTATTCCTGTGGATTTGGTATATAGAAAGTATTATTTAAAGTGCCCATAAGGAGGACACAAAAATGGCGAAGGATAAATTTACCAGGAACAAGATTCACATGAATGTTGGAACGATTGGTCATGTCGACCACGGCAAGACCACGCTTTCTGCGGCTATTACTCAGCATTGCGCTAAAAAATTCGGCGACAAGGTAATGAATTACGATGATATTGACAATGCTCCAGAGGAAAAAGCGCGTGGTATTACCATCAATACCCGCCATCTTGAGTATCAGTCGGACAAAAGACATTACGCTCATATTGACTGTCCGGGACACGCCGACTATATCAAGAACATGATTACCGGCGCTGCTCAGATGGATGGCGCGATACTTGTCGTATCCGCTCCGGACTCGGTCATGCCTCAAACTCGTGAGCATATCATTCTCGCACGTCAGGTCGGCGTTCCTCACATGCTCGTCTTCCTTAACAAGGTAGACCTTGTTGACGATCCCGAATTGCTTGAGTTGGTAGAGGAAGAAATTAAGGACGTACTTAGCGCCAACGGTTTCCCCGGCGACAAAACCCCCATAATCAAAGGATCCGGGTTTAAAGCCATGTCCGAACCGGACAACGCCGAAGCCACAGCGTGTATAGATGAATTGCTTGCCGCGATGGATAGCTATTTCCCCGATCCGGAACGTGATTCTGACAAGCCCTTCATTATGCCGATTGAAGACGTATTTACCATTCAGGGACGCGGTACCGTTGTTACCGGTAAGGTAGAACGCGGCATTATCAAGCTTAATGAGGAAGTAGAAATCATTGGTATCAGGCCCACACAGAAAACTGTCGTTACCGGTATTGAAATGTTTAACAAATTACTGGACGAAGGACAGGCTGGCGATAATGTCGGCGCCCTTCTTCGCGGTATTGACAAAAAAGCGGTTGAGCGCGGTCAGGTTCTCGCGAAACCCGGTTCAATTCAGCCTCACAAAAAATTCAAAGGTCAGATTTACTGTCTGTCCAAAGAAGAAGGCGGACGCCACAGTCCGTTCTTTACAGGGTACCGGCCCCAGTTCTATTTCCGCACCACGGATATTACCGGGACGGTAGTGCTTCCAGAAGGAAAAGAAATGGTTATGCCCGGTGATAATACCGAAATTATAGGTGAGTTAATCAATCCTATAGCTATGGAAAAAGGTCTTCGTTTTGCTATCCGCGAGGGCGGCAAGACAGTAGCCTCCGGTCAGGTTACCGAGATTATTGAGTAAGGAGCTTGCTTGGCTGTCTGACTTACTTGTATAAAGTAGTCGGATGGTCGGGTGAAGTTGGAGGAATAATGGCAAGTGAAGGTATTCGCGTACGGTTGCGCGGCTTCGACGTAGAGTTAATAGATCAGAGCGCTAAATCAATCGCGACGGCAGTGCGGAAAGCCGGAGCGAAAGTTACCGGTCCGATCCCGCTGCCGACCCGAATCAACAAGGTTACGGTATTGCGTTCACCTCATGTGAATAAAAAGAGCCGCGAGCAATTTGAAATGCGGACTCATAAACGGTTGATCGATATAATTAATCCCTCCGCGGAGGTAATGGATTCTTTGATGAAACTTGAACTCCCCGCCGGTGTGGATGTGGAGATCAAGCAATGATTAACGGAGTGCTACGATGTTAGGGCTATTGGCCAAAAAAATAGGAATGACTCAAATTTTTGACGAGGCGGGTGATCTTATACCCGTAACGGTAATTCGTGTAGACCCGAATGTTGTCATTGGCAGAAAAATCAAGGAAAAAGACGGTTACGCGGCTGTGGTTATCGGTATTGATGACGCGAAGAAAAATCGTGTAACAAAAGCCCGCGCAGGGCAGTTTCCGGAAAATATTGCTCCCAAAAAACTTGTTCGTGAATTCCGCGATTTTGAAAAAGAAGTCGAAGTGGGAGACTCTCTTGGAATAGAAGTACTGGAAGGTGTCAGATATGTTGATGTTTCAGGTGTTTCCAAGGGAAAAGGTTTCCAGGGAGTAGTAAAACGCTATGGCCATAGAGGCGGCAGCGCGAGCCACGGTTCCAAATTTCACCGTGAGCCCGGTTCAACAGGGCAGAACACTTATCCTCACAGGACTTTCAAGAATAAAAAGTTGCCGGGTCGTATGGGCCGGGAAAAGGTAACGGTTTTGAGCCTGAGAGTGGTAAATATGGACCCTGAAAAACAGCTCATTATGGTTAAGGGTTCAGTTCCCGGTATCAATAAGGGGCATGTTTTCATCCGCTCTGCGGTTAAGAAGGGGTTTTAAGCGATGAACTGTAAGGTGTATTCAAAAGAAGGTAAGGAACTGCGTACCTTAGTTCTGGATGATGCTGTCTTCGGCCTTCCGGCTAACGAGGATTTAATTTGGTACGCGATAAATAATGAGCTTGCTAATAAGCGGCAGGGTAACGCCAGCACAAAGGGCCGCAGCGAAGTTCATGGGTCAAATGCCAGGCCATACAGGCAGAAAGGCACTGGGCGCGCCCGCCGGGGTGATAAAAAATCCCCCATTACTGTAGGCGGCGGTACAATCTTTGGGCCGAAACCCAGAGATTATTCCTACTCAATGCCCAAAAAAGCGAAACGACAGGCAATTAAAACAATTCTCAGTTTAAAAGTGCAAAGCGATATGGTAAAAATTATCGAGGATTTTTCGATAGAATCTGGAAAAACAAGGGATCTTTCCAAATTACTTGATAATTTTGAACCGGGTTTACGGACTGTATTAATTCTTAAAGATGATGATCCAATGCTCAAAAGGGCGGCCTCGAATATTCCATGGCTAAGTTATCTTTCATATAACCGTCTGCGGGCTCACGATCTGTTTTATGGTCGCCAAGTGTTAATGCTGGAGACTGCCGCCATGAACCTTAACGAATTTTATGGCGATAAGGAGGCCGCTCAATGATTCAGTACGAAGATATTTTACTGGAGCCGGTACTTTCCGAAAAGGCTAACCTTCTGCGTGAAGAAGGAAAATATGTTTTTAAGGTAGCTCAAAAAGCTACGAAAACACAAATCAAGGAAGCGGTACGAAGGTTATTTAACGTGAATCCCATTTCCTGTACAACAATGGTGGTAGGCGGCAAGCCAAAACGACTGCGTTATCGTTCTGGATATACCTCCACATGGAAGAAGGCTATTGTGCGGCTTCCAAAAGACGAGAAAATCGCAATTTTTGAAGGTGTGTAAAGGTAGATAGATATGGGTGTTAAAACATACAAACCAATTACACCGGGTATGCGGCAGTGGATAAGTTTGGATTTTTCTGAACTGACCAAGGACGTGAAGCCGGAAAAATCTCTTACATCGGGTAAAAGCGGTAAAGCCGGGCGGTCACGTGGAATGATTAGTGTTCGCCATAAAGGCGGCGGCCACAAGCGTCGTTATCGCCAAATTGATTTTAGAAGGGACAAAATCAATATTCCCGGTAAAGTTGCTTCTATTGAATATGATCCAAATCGTACTGCTAACATCGCGCTCATTTTTTATAAAGACGGTGAGAAACGCTACATTATCGCCCCAAGAGATTTAAAGGTGGGCGCGACAGTTGTCAGCGGGCCAAACGCTCCGATTGAACCGGGTAATGCCCTTCCTTTGGAAAATATTCCGCTTGGGTTTACGGTTTACAATATTGAGTTAACCTTGGGTAAGGGTGGTCAGATAGCCCGTTCTGCGGGGACTGGCGCTCTAATTGCGGCCAAAGAAGGCGATTATGTTACTGTTAAACTGCCTTCTGGTGAGATGCGGCTGGTATTTAAAAAGTGTTATGCTACAATCGGTTCTGTTGGTAATGAAGATAAGATGAATACAGTTCTGGGTAAGGCAGGCCGTAAACGTTGGATGGGAATACGTCCCACGGTACGCGGCGCGGCCATGAACCCGGTAGATCATCCGCATGGCGGTGGTGAAGGTAAGAGCAAGGGTAAACATCCTGTTACCCCTTGGGGGCAGCCTACCAAGGGATATAAAACCCGAAAGAAGAATAAACCTTCTTCTCGGTTTATTATCAGCAGGGCTAAAAAGAAATAGCAGGTTAGGAAGGGTTATGAGACAAGATTTCATATTAGATTTATTACGCCGCTGTACAGCAGCGTTGGTTAGAGGTTAAGTATGTCAAGATCCGTTAAGAAAGGCCCTTTTATAGAAAAAAGTCTGTATAAGAAGGTGCTGGAGTTGAACAAATCCGGGGAAAGGAAGATGATTAAAACTTATTCCCGTTGTTCTACAATAATTCCGGAAATGGTAGGCGGAACCATTTCCGTTTACAATGGAAAAACATGGATTCCTGTGTATATCACAGAAAACCTTGTTGGTCATAAACTTGGTGAATTCGCACCCACCCGGATTTTCCGTGGACATGCGGGTTCCGATAAAAAGGCTCAGTCGAGATAGGCAGGATTATGAAAGATACGAAAACAGGTTACAGGGCTATCAGCAGATTCCTAATTGGTTCACCCTTTAAAATCAGGCCGGTCGCGGATCTTGTACGCCGCAGATCATACCCGGAAGCTGTTTCAATATTGGAAAATATGCCTCAGAAGGGAGCGAGGCTTATTCGGAAGACAATCAAGTCTGCCGCTTCCAACGCTCTCGCAGATAATAAAAAACTTGATGAGGATATGCTTTATGTACGTGAAATTTTTATTGATGAAGGTCCTCGTCTTAAAAGAATATGGTTTAGAGGCAGGGGACGCGCGGATATGCAGTTAAAACGGATGTGTCACATAACTGTAGTAGTTGATGAAACGGTGAAGCAAGTAATTGCTAACAGACCTTCTACAAAGGCGGCTAAATAATGGGACAAAAAGTAAACCCTACAGGGCTTAGACTCGGTATTAATAAAACATGGGGTTCCCGTTGGTACGTTGACCCCAAGGAATATGTCGATGCCCTTCATGAAGATTTAAAATTGCGAAAACTTATTATGGATATGCCCGAAACCAAGGGCGCTGACATCGCGGAACTGGAAATTATACGACATCCTCAGCGGATCACTATCACTATCCATACAGCTCGCCCCGGTGTAATCATTGGCGTTAAGGGAGCGAATATCGAAAAAATCGGCAATGAACTGCAGAAAAAGGTCAGCAAGAAAGTTCAAATAAAAATTAAGGAAGTTAGAAACGCCGATAACAACGCGCAAATTATAGCTCAAAATATTGCCCGCCAACTTTTGGCCCGTTCTTCTTTCAGGCGCACAATGAAGCAGGCAATTACTAACGCTATTAAGAAAGGTAACGCTCAAGGTGTGAAAGTGCGCCTTTCAGGTCGGCTCGGCGGCGCGGAAATGTCCCGTACCGAAGAAGCCAAGGAAGGGCGGATTCCTCTTCATACTTTAAGGGCGGATATTGATTTTGGTTTTGCCGAAGCCCACACCCCCTTTGGCGCTATTGGCGTAAAGGTTTGGGTTTACAATGGCATGAAGTACGGTAAAGAACAGAAAGAAGACGCAGGCGCTCTTGTCCGCAAACGGCGGGAACGAGCTCCTGCCAGGGGTTAGTATGAAATTGCGTTTCAAATTCGATTTAAACGCGCGGCTATACAGTTGCGCTAGATGGGGTTAGGTTAATATGTTAAGTCCGAAACGTGTAAGGCGCCGCAAGGTACAGAGGGGCAATATGCCCGGGAATGCCACCAGGTGCAATAGTGTAGTATTTGGCGATTATGCATTGGTTGCTTTGGACAGGATGTGGATTACCAACCGTCAGATAGAAGCAGCCCGTGTTGCCATAAACCGCCATGTTAAGCGCGGCGGCAAGATGTGGATTCGGATTTTTCCGGATAAGCCGTTTTCGAAAAAGCCTGCGGAAACACGCATGGGCAAAGGAAAGGGCGCGCCGGAATACTGGGTAGCGGTTGTAAAGCCGGGAACGGTAATGTTTGAGCTTGGCGGCGGTATTAACCGTGCCCTCGCGGAAGAAGCTATGATTCTTGCCGGATCAAAGCTGCCTATTAAAACTAAATTTGTCGCCCGTTCGGAAATGGAACTTGGGGCTTAGGAGGCAAGGTGAAAAATTCATTTAAGAACTTGTCTTTTCCAGAACTAAAGGCAAAAAAAGAAGAGTTAAAGAAAAAGTACATGGAACTGCGGTTTAAAATCGTAATTGGCCATGTAGATAATCCTCTGCAAAAGCGTACGATGCGCCGCCAAATTGCGCGGCTTAATACCTTAATCCGTGCGCATGAAATTGAGGAACAGAAGGCGGCTGTAAAAAATGACGGCGCCGCCGTGGGGGCTAAATAATGGCAGAACAGGCGCAAAAAGCCAGAAGCGGCAAGAAAGAATTTATCGGGACAGTCAAGAGCGATAAAATGGAAAAAACAATCGTTGTGAGTATCGAAACTCTGACCCTTCACCCACTTTACAAGAAGTATGTTAAACGGGCCAAGAAGGTAAAAGCCCATGACGAAAAAAACGAAGCGAAGACAGGCGACCGTGTCCGTGTTATTGAATGCAGGCCGCTCAGCAAGGATAAATGCTGGAAGCTTGTAGAAATTTTAGAGCGTGCCAGGTAAGGGGAGATATAGAAAATGATTCAAGTAGAGTCCTACCTGAATGTTGCGGACAATTCAGGCGCCAAACAGGTTCAGTGCATCAAGGTTCTGGGCGGCTCCCGCAGGAGATATGCGGGGATTGGCGATATTGTTGTTGTGGCTGTAAAGGAAGCCCTGCCCACATCAACCATCAAGAAGGGCGCTGTGGAAAAAGCTGTTATAGTTCGTATCCACAAGGAATACCGCAGGCCGGACGGAACCTATATCAGGTTTGACGATAATGCCTGTGTCATTATTGACCCTGCGTTAAACCCAAAGGGAAAACGCATATTTGGACCGGTAGCGCGGGAATTAAGGGAAAGGTCTGAATTTATGAAAATCATTTCCCTTGCGCCGGAGGTTTTATGACAACAACGCGTAAGATAAAGCTAAAGAAAGAAGATACTGTTCAGGTAATTGCCGGAAAAGATAAAGGGAAACGTGGCAGGGTGTTAAAAGTTATTCGTGATAAGGACCGGATTCTTGTTGAAGGCGTAAATATCGTCAAAAAAGCGATGAAGCGTAAGAAACAACAGGATCGGGGCGGCATTTTAGAGATAGAAGCCGCGATACATTCTTCTAACTTAATGATTATTTGTAAAAAATGCGGTCCCACCCGTATCGGGTACAAGATCGAAGATGATAAAAAAGTCAGGGTTTGCAGAAAATGCGGGGAGGTGTTGTAATGGCAGAAAAATATATACCCCGTCTGAAAAAGATTTACAGAGAGCAGATCGCTCCAGAGCTTTTTAAAGAGTTTAGTTACAAGTCGAATATGCAGGTGCCAAAACTGGAAAAAATCGTGGTAAGCATGGGAGTAGGGGAAGCTCTGCAAAACAAAAAACTCCTGGATGCGTCTATTGATACATTGACCCAGATCACCGGGCAGAAAGCCGTTAAGACCAAGGCAAAAAAGAGCATTGCTAACTTTAAAATCAGGGCAGGTCAGGAGATAGGCGCTAAGGTGACATTGCGGGGGACAATGATGTACGAGTTTTTTGACAGGCTTGTGAATGTCGCGTTGCCTCGTGTTAAGGACTTCCATGGTATAAGCCAGAACGCGTTTGACGGACACGGGAATTATTCGCTCGGGATTCAGGAGCAGATTATCTTCCCGGAAATTGACTTTGATAAAATTGAAAAGGTAGCCGGGTTGAATATAGTAATAGTAACAACGGCAAAAACCGACGCGGAAGCAAAAGCATTCCTTTCCAAGTTTGGAATGCCTTTCAGGAAATAGGGGGTAGAATGGCACGTACATCATTGATTGTTAAGGCTAATAGAAAACCAAAATATAAAACGCGGAAAGTAAACCGCTGCAGGATTTGCGGAAGGCCACGGGGCTTTTTGCGGAAATATGAAATGTGCCGTCTTTGCTTTCGGAAACTCGCGAGCGAAGGGCTTATTCCCGGCGTAACAAAATCCAGTTGGTAGGAGGACAGGATGAGCGTATCAGATCCCGTTGCAGACATGCTGACAAAGATTCGGAATGCTGGCATGGCAAGACATGAAAAAGTTGATATTCCCACCTCCAGGCTAAAACTTGAGATAGTCAAGATATTGAAGACCGAAGGGTATATCAAGAATTTTAAAAAGGCAAGCCAGGAAGGAGCGAATGTTATCCGGGTTTTCCTGAAATACGATGATAACACCGCCCCGATAATCCACGGCATTGAAAAGGTATCAAAACCTGGACGCCGTGTGTACATGGGCTATAAAAGTATGCCGAGGGTATTAAACGGCTACGGAACCCTGATCGTTTCTACGTCACAGGGTGTAACAACAGGCAAAAAAGCCGCAGAGAGAAAAGTCGGCGGTGAAATTATTTGCACCGTGTGGTAAGAGGGTTATATGTCAAGAGTCGGAAAAATACCGGTTAAGATTCCCGGCGGAGTCAAAGTTACTTTTCAGAACGAAGAGATACTTGTAGAAGGGCCAAAGGGAAAACTTAAACAAAAGTATCACCCCGTAATTACTTTCGAAGACAAGGATGGGGAAATAATTGTAAGTCGGACAAGCGAAGAAAAACAGGCAAGGGCGTTTCATGGTCTTTACCGGAATCTTCTTAACAATATGGTAACCGGGGTTTCTGCCGGTTTTGACAAGACGCTTGTTGTTACCGGAGTTGGATACCGTGCGGAGGTTCAGGGGCAGCTTCTGTCCATGAACCTTGGGTACTCCAATGACATTTATGTCGCTATCCCCGAGGGGCTTGCTGTTACTACCGAGCAAGGCGGCAAAATAAAGATTAGCGGAATTGACAAACAGAGGGTAGGAGAGTTTGCCGCTCAGATTCGTAAACTCAGAGCGCCTGAACCTTACAAAGGAAAGGGAATACGTTATGATAATGAAATTATCAGACGGAAAGTTGGGAAATCTGGTGTTAAATAACACCGTGTAAAGTAGGATAAGAATATGCTGCAAAAAATGCTGGAAAAAGACAGGAAACGGCTTAGGAGGAAGATACACATTCGCAAGAGGGTTTCCGGTACTGCGGAACGTCCGCGAATGACTGTTACAAAGAGTAATCGCCGTATCGCCGTTCAGGTTATTGATGATATCAAAGGGCATACCCTGGTTTCGGCTTCGACTTTGGAAAAGGAACTGAGTAATATTAAGGCGACTGTTGAGGGCGCCGGACAGCTTGGCGAAATAATTGGCAAGCGTTTACTGGAAAAAAACATCAAAACCGTTGTGTTTGATCGCAACGGGTATTTGTATCACGGAATTGTAAAGGCTTTAGCCGATGGAAGTCGGAAAGCAGGAATTGAGTTCTAGGGGGCTTAATGGCAAACGTGGAAGATATGATTGAGCAAGAAGAAACTGGCGCTGTTGTCGAAGCGTCCGGGGAAAAAGGACGTCCCGAAACCACCAGAGAAGGCAGGGGGGAAGGCCGCCGCCGAGGAGATCGCGGGCGGGACCGTGACTTTGCCGAAAAGGAATTTGTCGAGAAGCTGGTAAAGCTTAACCGTACTGCGAAGGTAGTCAAGGGTGGGCGGCGTTTTTCCTTCTCGGCCCTTACAGTTATTGGTGACCGCAAGGGTAGAGTCGGGTATGGTTTCGGAAAGGCAAATGATGTGTCCGAAGCTATCCGTAAAAGTATCGACAAGGCAAAGCGCAATATGATAATGCTGCCGGTTAAAAATGGAACTATTCCCCATGAGGTAATAGGGACGTTTAAAGCATCAAAGGTGCTTTTAAAACCGGCCTGTTCGGGAACTGGTATTATCGCCGGTGGTCCTGTACGGGCAATTATGGAAGCGGGCGGGGTAACCGATGTGCTTTCCAAATCCATAGGAGCATCCAGTCAATATAATGTGGTTAAAGCTACATTTGACTGTATAAACAGGATGATGGATGCCAGAACGGTATCAAGAAACAGGGGTAAGCCCCTGAATGAGCTGTGGGGTTAGTGAGGTTAATATTATGGCTAAAATAAAAATCCGTCTGATACGGAGTACTATAGGAACACTTCCCAATCAGCGAGCTACAGTCCGTTCCCTTGGTCTAAGGAAGATCGGTTCCAGCACTGTGCAGGAAGCGACTCCCGCAATAATGGGAATGGTAAGGACTGTCTCTCATTTAGTAACGGTAGAGGATGTTAAATAATGGCGCACGATTTTAACTTGCGCGCCCCAGCGGGCGCTAACAAGCAAAAAAAAGTTCTTGGACGGGGACAAGGTTCCGGTAGGGGAACTACGGCCGGTAAGGGTCACAAGGGACAGAAAGCGCGTTCCGGCGGCAAAACATATGTCGGGTTCGAAGGTGGTCAGATGCCATTGTACCGGCGGCTGGCTCGCAGAGGATTCTCCAACGCGCCTTTTAAGAAGGAATGGCAGATTGTCAATCTTGGCGAAATTGATAAGCGTTACGCGGAAGGGGAAACTGTTGACCTTATTTCTCTTCATGAGAAGGGTTTTTTAAAAGGTAAAAGCCCTGTAAAGGTTCTGGCTGTGGGAGATTTATCCAAGAAACTTAGTTTTAAGGTTGCTGCGGTTTCCGCCGGGGCGAAAGATAAAATAGAAAAGGCAGGAGGCGATATTATTCTTAATCCTCCTCTTCCTAAAGCCCGGCCAAGGAAAAAAAACGAAAAAGCTGTGAAAGCGGGTGGTAATAAATAGATGGCTAATCCCATAATCAGTATTTTCAGAATAAAGGAACTGCGGGAAAGGGTACTCTTTACCTTTGGCATGTTGATTATTTTCAGGGTTGGCGCTGTATTTCCCATACCAGGGATTAATGTGCGTGAATTGTCCCGTTATTTTTATGACCAGGTAAATACAGGCAATCCCATAGTTGACTATCTGGACTTCTTTGCCGGCGGCGCGTTCTCAAATTTCTCGGTATTCATGCTTGGTATTATGCCCTACATATCGATGTCAATTATTATGCAGCTATTGCTTATCGTTTTTCCGACTCTTAAAAAAATATCCCAGGAAGACGGAGGGCGCAAAAGAATCCAAAAATGGCAGCGTTACGGAACCGTTGTAGTTTGCCTTATTCAGTCATTCGCGGTTACTCAATACGCCCAGGTGATTTCCCGCAGTGTCGATAATCTTCTTAATATTGGTTTTGTACCATTTACATTAATAGCGATGCTTACTGTTACCACCGGGACTATGTTCCTTATGTGGATAGGCGAGCAAATAACAAAACGCGGTATTGGCAATGGTATATCTCTATTGATCTTTGCCGGTATTGTGGCTCGTCTGCCTCAGGCTATTTGGGAATTGATAGAGATGATGAGAAGGGGAGACCTTAATCCGGTTTTTGTAATTATCGTCCTTGTCATGTTTGTCTCGGTAATAACTCTTGTTGTTTTTGAACAGCAAGGACAGAGAAAAATTCCGGTAAATTACGCGAAACGCGTAGTTGGCAGGAAAATGTACGGAGCGCAGAATACATACATCCCGTTTAAAATAAATCCTTCGGGGGTTATACCTGTTATTTTCGCTTCTTCAATTCTTACTTTCCCTCTGCAAATTGCCCAGACTGTCGGCGGTAATGTAACATGGCTCGCAGGAGTCGCGCGCGCTTTAAGCCCTCAGGGATCGCTCTATAATATTTTATATGTATTGCTTATTATTTTCTTTGCTTATTTCTATACACAGGTAACTCTTAACCCTATGGAAATAGCAAAGCAGATTAGGGAAAACGGCGGTTCCATTCCCGGGATTAGGACCGAAAGGATAGAGGAGTACCTTACCAAAATCCTGAACCGTATTGTGCTTCCTGGCGCGATGTATTTGGCCATGATAGCGGTCATACCTACATTCATTCAATGGGCATTTAATTTTCCCACATCAATTTCCTACCTGATGGGCGGTACTTCGCTCCTCATTTTGGTCGGTGTTGACTTGGATACAATGAGTCAGATTGAGGGGTTGTTAAAAATGCATCACCATGAAGGTTTGGTCAAGCGTGGGAGGCTGCGTGGGCGCAACCTATAGGTTCCTTCAGAGCCCAGAGGTTGCTTTGTAACCGGCTTACATTGTTCTAAAGAACCCTGTAAGCCTTGTAAAAGTTGGAGATTTAGGAGATTATAGAAAATGAAAGTTAGAACGAGCGTGAAGCCCATCTGCGATAAGTGCAAAGTTATCAAGAGGAATGGGATTGTTCGCATTATTTGCCAAAATCCCAAGCATAAACAAAAGCAGGGTTAGGAAGGAGTTGTTTTAAATGGCGCGACTTGTGGGAGTTGACCTCCCGAATAAACATGTAAATATCGCATTGACCTACGTTTTTGGTATCGGAAGGGCAAGCGCGGATGAGATTTGCGTAAAAGCGAAAATCGACCCAATGCGCAAAATTAATGATTTGTCACAGGAAGAACTTAATGAGTTAAGGCAGATCATTGAAAGGGACTACAAGGTCGAAGGTCGTCTGCGCACAGAAGTCGCTCTGAATATCAAGCGGCTTATGGATATTGGCTGTTACCGTGGATTACGGCATCGTAAAGGATTGCCTCTCCGCGGCCAGCGTACAAGAACTAATGCCCGTACACGCAAGGGTAAGAAAAAGACCGTTGCCGGAAAGAAAAAATAGCGTAATCAGGTCAGTATGGAGGAATGAGTGGCTGCATCCAGCAAGAAAAAGAAAGAGAAGAAATCAGTTTATGAAGGTAATGTCTTTATACAGGCAACCTTTAATAATACAATTGTTACAATTGCCGATCTAATGGGAAACACTGTTTCCTGGGCAAGTTCGGGTATGCTGCAGTTCAGGGGAGCGAAAAAATCGACACCCTTTGCGGCTCAGTCTGTAACCGAATCTGCGGCTCAAAAAGCGATGCAGGCAGGGTTACGTGAAGTACATGTGTATGTCAAGGGGCCCGGTATGGGCCGTGAGTCGGCTATTCGGCAGCTTGGCGTAATGGGACTCAAGGTAAAATCGATTAGCGATGTTACCCCTATTCCGCATAATGGCTGCAGGCCCAGAAAAACCCGTCGTATATAATACGGCGACCGCGTAAGGGGAGAAGAATATGGCAAGATACACCGGCCCTGTTTGCAGGATGTGCCGTGTAGAACAGAAAAAATTAATGCTGAAAGGGAATCGTTGCAAGAGCGATAAATGCCCAATGAATAAAAAACGGCCCGCGCCGGGAAAGGATCCAAAAGCCCGTGCCGGTAAGCGTTCCGACTATGGTATGCAGCTTAGGGAAAAGCAGAAGCTTAAAAGAATCTATGGTATGCTGGAAAAGCAGTTCAGTCTTTTCTTTGAACGCGCTTTGCGTATGCCCGGTATTACCGGTGAAAATCTCTTTGTATTGCTGGAACGGCGGCTGGATAATGTTGTATACCGTCTGCGGTTTGCTTCGTCCAGGAGTCAAGCCAGGCAGCTTGTATTGCATGGTCATGTACTTGTAAACGGCAAAAAAATTACGATTCCTTCATATCTTGTAAATGAGGAAAACGAAATAAGCATTGCCGAAAAGAGCCGGAATATGACCGTTATAAAGGATTCGCTTAGGGAATTTGGCAAGTCGGGAGTAATGCCCTGGCTGAGTCTTGATCCAGATGCGATGAAAGGGAAGTTCCTTACGTCTCCGCGCCGCAGTGATATTACTGATCTTGGGGATATTAAGGAACAGATGATTATAGAATTATATTCCAAGTAAGGAGTCTTCATGAAACTTTGTTTCATGTTCGATTTAATTGCCGGCCACGTAAATGTGGCCAGGCGTAATAGGAGTTATCATGGCCCGAAAGAACCTTATGAAAGGATTCAAACGTCCAAAAAGTTTTACCTATGAACCTGGAGAACTCAATTCCAATTACGGCAGGTTCATAGCCGCTCCGTTTGAACCAGGATTTGGTACAACGGTTGGAAATACTTTGCGCAGGGTTCTCCTTTCTTCCATTCAGGGGTATGCAATTACCGCTGTTAAAATTATTTCTTATGATTCAAACGGAACCGCGCATAATATATCCAGCGAGTTTGAGACAATCCCGAATATTGTCGAGGATACTCTGGAGGTCATCAATAACCTTAAACAGATTCGCCTGAAGTTACCGGAGGAAGCTGAACAGGATGTTTTGCTTTATGAATGGTCGGGCAAGGGCGAAATAAAAAGTGATGATTTCGCGAAGTTTGGGCAGGTAGAAGTATTTTCAACAGGGCAGCATATCATGACCCTTATGGAAGATGCAAAAGTTGAATTCGAAGTTCAAATTGATCTTGGCAAAGGTTATGTGCCATCCGAGGTAAACGAGCGCTATGTCGAAGTTATCGGAACTATTCCCCTGGATGCTATTTTTTCTCCGGTAAGAAAAGTAAAGTTCGCGGTTGAACCTACAAGGGTTGGTCAGCGCAACGATTATGACAAACTTGTATTGGAAATCTGGACAGACGGGACTATAAGACCCGAAGATTCTCTTGCCGAAGCCGCGAAAATAGCCAAGGATCATCTTTCGGTTTTTATTAACTTTGATGAAAATAATTTTGGTTTAGAAGATGATATTGATGATGATAACGATCAAATTCGTAAAATTTTAAATATTCCGGTAGAAGAGCTGGAACTTTCGGTTCGTTCTTCAAATTGTCTGAAGAATGCGAATATCAAGACTATAGGAGAACTTACGCGGAAAACAGAAGACGATATTGCCAGGACACGAAATTTTGGGAAAAAGTCCCTTCAGGAAATTAAGGAGAAACTTAAAGAGTGGAACCTGAGCCTTGGGATAACAGATTTGAATGTTCTGAAAAACGCCCGCGTGGAATCCAAAGTAAAGGAAACTAACGATGAAGCATAAGAGAGGATTTAATCCCCTGCAGCGGATGGCGGCACATAGAAAAGCGCTGCATCGAAACATGGTTACGTCTCTGTTTAAACAGGAACGGATTAGGACTACCAAGGCAAAGGCTTTGGAAGTACGAAGAACAGCGGAAAAAATGATCACCCGCGCTAAAGAAGATACGGTTCATAACCGGCGAATAGTTTCCAGTCGTCTTTATGACGAGGGTATTGTAGCGAAACTTTTTACCGATATTGCTCCCAAGATGAAAAACAGGAATGGCGGTTATACACGCGTAATAAAGCTTGGTGAACGTAGAGGTGATGCCGCAGAATTGGTTATTCTTGAATTGGTAGACTATAAACTTGATACTGGCGAAGGAACCAAAAAATCCAAAAAAGAAAAGTCCAAGGGTGAGGATAAGGGGAAATAGATGTCTAAAGCACACAGAGGCAAGGGAATTCGGGATCAGTTTGCCCATGGACGCGGCGAATGTCCGGTCTGCAAAAGGAAAAATGTTAAGATTTTATATGAACAGGAAGCCGAAGGGCAGAAGTTCAAAATTTGCAAGATTTGCAGAGCAGCAATCAAGCATGGCAAAAAAAGCCTTACTGTTGCTGTAGCGGAAGAAGTTAAAGCTGCGGAAGAAACTGCGGCTCCGGCAGCGAAACCAGCGCCGGAACCGGCTCAGCCTGCAAAGCCAGAGCCAGTGGAAACACCGGAAACTGAAAGCGCAAGCGAAGCTGCTGCGGAATAATAGGGGATACCCCTCTTTTTGTTTTTTTAGTCTGCGGGCATTGTGCCGCTGATAATGCGCTTCTGCCCGGAAAGATCTTTATGTATAGCTATCTTCTGAAACCCTCTGCCTTTCAGTAAAATAGTGATACTTTCCATTTGCCGTGGATCGGCCTCTATCAATAACGCGCCATTTTTTACCAGAAATTTCGGTGCGCCTTCTATTATTCTCTTTATTATTTCCAGCCCTGATACTCCGCCGTCCAGCGCGAGATGCGGTTCATTTTGTACTTCGGCAGAAAGTGTTGTTATTTCGTCCGAGGGAATGTACGGAGGATTTGAGACGATTAGGCTAAATTGGAAGGCGGAAGAAGATAGGGCGTCATAGAGATCGACTTTATGAAAGTATATGTGACTTTTCACGGGAAGAAGATTTTTGGCGTTTGCCTTAGCGGTTTCAAGCGCTTCGGGTGAAATGTCTGTTGCGTAAACCTCAAGGTGCGGCATTTTGTGTTTTAAGGCAACAGCAATTACGCCGGAGCCAGTACACAGATCGAGAACAGGGCACACCCCAGTCTCCAGTCCCCAGTCCTTGGTTCCCAAAACACCCAAAGCCGCTTCCACAAGAATCTCTGTGTCGGGGCGTGGTACAAGGACAGATGAGTTTACTAAAAAATCCAGTCCAAAAAATTCTTTTTTTCCGGTAATGTAAGCGACACATTCGCCTTTTAATCTTCTGTTTAAAAGATCGCGAAAATCGATAAGTGTTTTTTCTGTAAGCGTATCAGTACCACGGGCAATAAGCGCCGCCCTGTTGGTATTCAGAATATATGCGAGCAAGAGTGACGCATCAAGATTAGGTGTTCCAATACCGGCAGCTTTTAGCTCGGCGCTGCCTAAGGTCAACGCTTCACGGACAGTCATGTTTGCGGGGATCAGGACGCTGCGGCATCTTCGGCGGTCTTGATATTGCCGTTCCCATGCAGCAATTCCTCTTTCGCGGAAAGTTTCAGGGCGTCAAAGAGTTCGGCAGTATCACCCTGGATTATAAGATCAAGTTTGTAAAGGGTAAGGTTTATTCGATGATCTGTAAGGCGGTTCTGGGGAAAGTTATATGTCCTGATTCTCTGCGAGCGGTCGCCTGAACCTACTTGGGTTTTTCTGGCTTCGGCCCGCTGCGCCGCTGCTTTGGCTTCTTCCATTTCGTAAACGCGCGCCCGCAGAATACGCATTGCCTTGGCTTTGTTTTTTATTTGACTTTTTTCATCCTGACAATGGACTGTAATTCCCGTGGGCAGATGGGTAATGCGTACAGCGGAGTCTGTGGTATTTACACTCTGGCCTCCGGGGCCGCCGGCGCGCATTACATCAATTCTTAATTCTTCCTGCTTTATATCAATTTCTGTTTCGTCCGCTTCCGGTAATACCGCCACCGTAACCGCCGATGTATGAATCCTTCCCGATGCTTCGGTAGCAGGAACTCTCTGTACCCTGTGTCCTCCCGATTCGTAGCGAAGATTTTCGTATACATTGCTGCCGCTGATGGAAAAGATAATTTCCTTTATACCGCCAAGTTCTGTCTCGTTTGAATTCATTATTTCGAATTTCCAGCCCTTTGTTTCGGCAAACCGGGAGTACATCCGGTATAAATCTGAAGCGAAAAGCGCCGCTTCTTCGCCGCCGGTTCCCGCCCGTATTTCCATGATAATATTTTTTTCGTCCAGGGGGTCTTTTGGTATGAGCAGGAATTTTAATTTGTCATTGCTGTCGGCGTATTTTGTTTCAAGCGCTTTAAGCTCCTCCCTGGCGAGTTCCCGCATTTCCTGATCTTTCTCGTCACGCAGAAGGATTTTCGCTTCTTCTATTTGTCTTTCAAGTTCCTCAATATTTCTGTAAATTGCCGCGATTTCATCAAGGTGAGAGTGTTCTTTCATCACTTCCCGGTAACGTTTTTGATCGGTTATTAAGGAAGGGTCCTGAACAATTAGATTTAGTTCTTCATATCGTCTTAACAGGGAACTTAGGCGTTCATTCATGGCGGCGCTCCGGATTAATATTGTTCGTTAAAACGCGGGCATGAATAAATAACCAACTCCATGGGATCGTCTTCGTTGGAGAAGTTTTCCAGCGTCTCTGTCAGAGTATCCTGAATCTGGCATTTTCCGGAAAACGCGCAGAGAGGGCAGGCTCCGTTTCCCCGTGAATTAATTTCGACTTGCATAGTTTATATTAACAGGTATTCAAAGTAGTTTCAATATACTGTTTTTCTGATATAATAAATTAATGGCTTTTCCTGAAAAATTATTATCTTTTTTTCAAGACAGGTTTGGGAATTTACCTGACGAAAAAAAACAGCGGATTGTCCTTGTTTTTACCGCAGGTATTGTTGTTGTGTTGGTCTTATCCGTGGTTTTGTCATTACGCAGCCCAGATAAGGAAGAGCCTCCGGCTGAAGCGGCCAGATTGGACAGCAGAATCGTAATTCCTTTGGATGATATTTTTTTGCCTGATGAGCCGGATTTTATTCCCGGAGTACTGCTGGGGCGGGATAAACGTTCGGCATGGACAGAACAGGATGCCGAAGAATATTGGCTGGACCCGTTAAGATACGGCGAAGAGCAGTGGCGGGAAAAGATAGAAATGGCGGTGGATGACTTTTTGGAGCGTGTTCCGTGAAAAATAACTTGTTAATTTTTTTGATAGTGCTGGTTTTCCTCGTGTCTTGTGCCGGAACGCCGGATTCAAATGATATTTTTGATCAGCCGGATTCTTTTATAGAAGAAATTGAGGAATTGCCGGAACCGGAAGATGTTGATATTGAACCGCTGCCTGACGAAGAATTGTTTGACGAAGAACTGCCTGAGGAAGAACTGCCCGAAGAAGAAATTTTTGAAGAAGAGGCTGTAACGGAAGATACGCTTTCACAGGAAGATATGGAGATTGAGGATTTATCCGGGACGGAAGACTCTGCTGTAGAGGAACGCCTTACTTCTATAGAAGAGTCTTTGTCAATTATAGAAGAACGTCTTGCCTCTATCGCGGAAGCCTTGTTGGCTGAACGGCCATTGCCTTCCACGCCGGAAGAAGTTCCCGAACCGGAACCCGCGCCCGAACCCGAACCCGAACCACTGCCAGCGCCTGAACCGCCACCGCCCGATCCCGAGCCCTCCTTACCTCCGCCGCCGGACTTGCTTGATCCTGCCGAGGAAAGAGTTTCCGTATCGCCGGTGACACCAAGCCCTGTCGAAGAAGTGCAGCCCGACCAGGCCGGGGTTCGGGAACGGCAAAGTACTATTCCATTCCGTAATGAACCTCCCGTTCCAGATCTTACAGTACTGACCCCTTCAAATGATGAGGTTGTCTTTTCACGGATAGTCCGCGCTACAGTGGGGCAGATTATAGAAATTCCGTTCCGTGGAAACGGCTGGGTGTATATGGGAGAATTGGCTTCCCGCCGCGGCATTGTGTATAACTCGACCCGTCGTGAACCTGAGGGACAGAGCATTATCTTCAGAGCCGAAGAAGCCGGTACTTATATTTTAAGGTTCTACAGAAGGGATCATATCAGAGACTATGTTTTAAATGACTATGTTCAGGTTATAGTTGGAGAGGCTCCGGCAACTGGGGCAGGATGGTTCAGTCCGCCTATTGACCGGGGTAGGGTAGTGGCGGAACCTCGTTGGCCGTCCGCTCTTGAGGAAGCGGCCATTCAAAGGGGCAATCTTCCCGGCGCAAGACCTGCTGCGCCATCCGTGGAAACACCTGTAACGAGCGTCCCTGCTGCTCCGCTTCCCGCACAGGAAATTTCCGTGCAGCCGCTAACTACCGAAACCGCTTTCTTACCGGTACAACCGCAAACCGAGCCGCCCTCTGCCGAAGCCGCCTTGTCAGAGCTGCCGCCAACCAGGCTGCCTCCGGGAATTGACGAGCCGCCGCGGGCTGATTTTTCGGAACCTGGCAGCGCGGTTTTTGAATATCCGTCAGGCGAAAGTCTTATCCCGGACCAGCGGCAAATTTTACCGCCGGATGAATTGCTGCGGCAGGCCAGGGAAGCGTTTAATGCCGGAAACGCTTCCGCCGCGATTACGTTACTTGATCAATTCGGGGAACATTATCCCGGCGGCAATGATGAGTTATATTGGCTGTACGGCCAATTCTACGAGGCAAACACGCTGAACCGCAATATTATGTTATCGCTGGATTATTACCGCCGCCTTGTGCGGGAATATCCGCAAAGCATACACCATAATGACGCACGCCGCAGAATAGCATATCTGGAAAGGTTTTATATTAATATTCAGTAGGTGTGTGAAAGTTGCCCAATAATTGTAAAAAATTACTTGATTTTTACTAAAAAAAGTAGTATATATGTAAGATGTAAACATAAACATTTCTTGGCCTGAATGAAGTTATTTTTTGAAATTGTTAAATAAGTATTATTGCTAGGGGTACGTCATTTAACGTTCTGGCGGTAAATGACATTTGGGGCAGGTAATAGGGCAATGCGTAGCATTGACCCCTGCCTCAAATGTGGTGGAACAAAACCGTGCAGAGGCGCAAGCCAGAACACGGTTTTGTGTAGCCTAGCCGCTTTAGCGGCGTACATTTACCAATCTGTTATGCGAAGTAAAAACCTGTAAGTTAGTGTAATTCTCCCCGTTGTGCCTTCCTCTCTAACTCACGCAATTCTTCAGGTGAAAGAAACCCCATTACATTGAGTTTCGATATTGTTTCCGCTGGCAGTTTGTCACAGCCATAAAAAGCACTTGTACCGGAATTAAAATAAAAAACATATTCCCTCTCACCCCTTATATTTCTACTACCAGGATTATAGAAATAATGTTCTGTACGAAACACTGTTCGACCTAACTGATCTTGAGGACCCAAAGCTTGATCATGTTTAAATGGTTTAAGTGCACCATCGGGAAACACCAATTTCTCCAAGTTTCTACAGTTTTGGAAAGCATCTTCTCCGATTATAGCGTCTTTCCCCTTAAAAGTAACTGATGTTAGATTTGTACAATTTTGAAAAGCGCCATTCCCAATTTTCTTTACATTAGTGGGAATAACTATAGAGGTAAGATTTTGACAACCTCTAAAAGCACGACTCGCTATTTCCTTTGTACTGGCGGGAATAACCACAGAAATAATATTAGTACCAGAAAATCCACCTACTCCAACCACCGGAAGCTTCTGAATTTTCGCAGGTATAACAACATTTACATTGTTTCCGTTATAACCGGTGATAACCATGCCTTGACCGTCATCACTTGGCTCGTATCTAAAATCAGTTTCTGGGTCTGCCTTGCTACATGCAACCATTAAAAACCCGATTACCGCTACTATAGTGATAACCCATAACCATTTTCTTTTGTTTGCCATTTTTTTCTCCTTATATATTGGCATTAAACTTATGTTAAGCTTCATAAAACTTATTTTTTGAGTGTTCCGTAATGACAATATTTATATTGCCATCCTCAAAATATTTTATATTACATGTCACATAACGTTTACTATGCGACATATAATCTGCTTCCGTTTTTTTATGGAATATCAATTTCAAATCTTTGATTACCAGAAACATAAACGGTTTTTTTATTCCAAGACGTTGGATCTTCGTTGGGAGTAGGACCAGTTCTTTCGCCATCCCTCAGTATACGATAGTAAATTGTAAACTCACCATCTTCTCTTAAACTTCCCGCGAACTTACTACCTCCTGGACCTAACGGATGTAGATCAATCGTGTAGGCAGTACCAATATTATTTAGCCGCGCCCACCAATAAGAGTTACTGTCACTAGTGTTTCTAATACTTGCTGAACCACCCGTTGTTCTTGGTTCTGTTTCTCTCCTAGGCCCTGTTTCTCCTGTTGTGAAGCAACCGACAACCATTATTCCGAATACCAGCACCATTACCAGTATTCCTGCCGATAAAGCCATTTTTCTCATGACTTCCTCCTAAGGTAGAGCCTTTTTGTATCTTTATCCTTATATTCACAAAAAAGCTCCTTAATATGTTACCCTACAAAATGTGGGTAACTTGCAAAATATTGTCACATTCAACGAATGTGTATACTAAAGCCGTATTCCAGCCCTGTATCCTTATAATTGATTCCCGTCAAGAGAAAAAAGACTGGGAAAAAGTACTTTTTCATTTCATAACTCCTTTGTCCCAAAAAAATTAACAGTAAAAGCAACTTGCCGTGGATTAATAATTACTAATATAACGTGCTTTATGAGTATTGTCAAGTGATTTTATCATCAATTAGCATATAAGTTAACGGAAAATAGCCACAGGAGATTAGAAAAGATGACTTTTCAGGAACTTTTCATCATAAAT
>Ga0099364_10000945_pt1 | contig 49448 bp, 61 predicted proteins | sample TergutTh196P3_FD_73070 | JGI IMG/M metagenome (GOLD analysis project Ga0099364, IMG submission 73070) | Microcerotermes parvus P3 segment gut microbial communities from Pointe-Noire, Republic of the Congo - Th196 P3 | ecosystem: Host-associated > Arthropoda: Insects > Digestive system > Gut ...
AATATTCATTTGAGAAATTAATTGTGTTTCTAACTTCTCGGCTTTCTTCTTAATGCTAAATTGAATTAAGTTCTTAGAACAATCAGCACCACCAAAGAAAGCATCCTCTACTAAATAAATCTTTTCAATTTCCGTTATGCTTCTCTTTTCAACATATTCTTCACAAAATCTACTCACAGAGTTCTTAATATCATTCGTTCCCATTTTCATCTTCATTTAATAAATCATATATCTTTGCCTGTAAGTTGTCTGCTGCTTCAGTCAGTTCTTCAATCAGTCCCACCTTGAATTCATCAAATAATTCTTCCAGCTCATTGCATTGTTGCATTATATCGCTTAATGCACTATATGCCTTATATGCTGCTTCGTGCGCTTCCCTTAATTGCTCTGTTGCTTTTTCTTTTTCCCCTTTTGTGTCCATAATTTTACTCTATTATTTGTTAAAAAACAATTCTAATTCTTCAATATCCATTTGTTCTTGTCTTAACATATTATCATACAAATCAATATCAATAATATCATTGACGGCATCTTCCGCTAATCGAATCAATTCTTGAGGGGGCAGTGCATCAAGTTCCCAACTTGTATTACCATATTGTGATATATACCACTTTGCTCGTGGGTCTGTAATTTTGGCCGGGTTTGGGGGGGGATTAAACTTGTTAATTTGTTCCATTGTAAGAGCGATAGGAAGAACAACTACATCAAGATTAAATTCAAGGAGGCGGTCTTTTATATCTCTAATCATATCCATACCGCTTGGGTCATGGTCGCCAAAGTAAAGAATATAATCACCATCTTCAAGTCTGTTATAAGCATCATACATGGCAGACACACTACTATAGCCACGATTAACCATAAGGCGAATATGATATTTACTTGACACTCTATATAATATGTTTGATAAAGCATCTTTTTCAACCCATATTTCTACTTTATGTTCTTGGTTTTGCATTCTATTGAGTCGGTATTGACTGATAGTGTCCTTAATTGCATCTTGTACATCTTTTACCCAATAAGGAATTTTAGGAACTCGTACCCTGTCTTCGATAGCAGACCAATCAACTACTCCTGCCATTCTACCCTTTTTTAAGATATTCGACAGTTTGGCATATTCTTTGTCGTTGTTTGGAATAATATCCCTTGAAACAAGTTGATAATACAACTGCCTTAAAGTAAGTGTATAACCTTCATCCTTATATGATTCTAAAATATCGTTTATCGTATTAAGAATGTGTTTATTCGCTTTTGACAGCCGTAATTTGTAGTCAAACTGTTGTTTCATGATTTCTTGTAAATTATACACGTTTCGTTAAGGTATGCGACACAATTATCATTAACTGACGTCCAATAAAAAGCTTTATTGCGTTGGTCGAATCTTACGTCATATACTATTGTTCCTTCGGGAAATCCTGCACGTTGCAATTCAAATATGCACCCATCGTTTGACGGATGACCTGTTACATTTTTAATCTGTATGTCCATAGTTTAAGTTTATTATAATTTTTTTTCGTATTAATCTAACTGACTAACAAAATTGCATCTTCATATTGCCGGCATTCCTCATTGGTGAAAACTCCCATTTCTACCAACGCCTTTTGAGAAAGCCCGGCAAAGACTATTTCGCCAAATTCAAAGTCCACACAGAACCATCCATCCTGCACATGCAACTCCCCATATTTGCGAAGATATTCCCAATTGCTCATTTTTTTAATACCTTCATATTCATTGAGCCTTTGTTTATATAATTCGCTTTGCGGATTCCAAAGATTGTGGAATGCGTTTTTCAAAAATCTATTCGCCTGTTCTGTTGCGTATACACTAAAAAACTCATTACGCACACTTGCATTTGGAATTTGCTGTGCTTTATTGATGGCACGTTTACATTGTTGTAAAAATCCCTCAAAAGATTCAACGCTTCTTGTATGTGTTGTGTAAACTTTATCCTTTTTGTTGAAGTCTTTAATTATTTGATTTGCATCTTTCTTTTTCATATCTCTATTCACTGCTATATCGTCAATTGTTTTATTTAATGCAAAGGTACGAAAAACATTTTAAACAACAATAAAATAAAACGTTAAAAATGCAATTCCGATATGTTAAAAAATGTTTTACATAAAGTATACCTTTAGGAGCACGCAAAAACACTAAAATGGATAATTAGAGTCTGCGGTTAAATTCGAGTTATCTCAATTTTCCGTGATTTTTCTTTCTTCAAAATTGTTCAAATTGGTGTTTTCATATTAAATTGGCTTCATGGGAAAATAGGGGCAAAAAGTCGGATACAATAAAAAAACAGGCTGTCTAAAATTTTGACAGCCTGTTTTCAATTTTATTGGTTTCAAATAAATAATTTTAATTACATAAATAATTTTTAAAAAGTATATCCGATACGTAGCGAGGTCGAATATTCAGTCATTGTTTTATTATTAAAAGCATTAATATCGGACTTTAAATATCCCAAACCAACGCCTGCATTGGCTTCTATAGTCCAATGATTGTCGAATACATAACGATAACCGATACCCGGCATAGCTCTAAATCCAGCACGGAGCATCCATGAATCAGTGAAAGGCTTACTTTCAAATATGAAAGGTAAAGAAGCATACAAATTCCCCCAGGAAGGCTTGCCAGGCAACAAATAATAGCGTAGTTCCACGCCGACAGATAAGGTAGAAAGTACTGTATTTATTTCCGGGAACACAATGGAATCCCCACGATTAATCCCTCCGTAGCCATCATATCCATCACCAAAACTCAATTCATCCCTATGAATAGAAGTAAAATTCAGACCTGTACTGAACTTTGCCAAAAAACGTTCGGACTTTAAAGGGACATGCGTATATATTCCGATATAACCAGATAAAGCAGGAGAATTGACTGCCGAATGTGTATCTATTTTTTTAAAAGAACTTGCGACTTCTACACCATACTTTGGTTTCAATGATTGCGAAAATGCTGAAATATTTAAAAAAAACAAAATTGTTAATAAAATATAATACTTCATAAGAAATGAATTAGAGTTAAAAAAATCTATTTTTCTGAAAATTATAATGTATAAAAATAAACATTAGTATAAGTTTCTTCGGCTTGACTGGAATGGTTTTTTAAAATAAATGTTTCTGTAAACCTATAAGTACCAACATTTTGCGTAATTGTTGCCCCATAAATATCGACTGTATTATAAATATCCCAACCATTAAACCACCCAACAACAGTCCAAGTAGACCCATTGAATCCCTCACACACACTATTAATTCTTCCTTGAGAAATTGGGTTTGAAACATCCGGCATCCAAAATACAACTTTATTTTGTTTTCTACCACTCATATATGACCTGTGTGTAAGTGCAGTATTATAATTAATTCTTTTATAGTCACTATGAAAATTCGCAAATACCCTTAAAGTAGAACTCACATTAAAGACAAGACTTCTGCTGTGATTTCTTGTAGGTTCCGGGTAAAATGTATGTTGGAAATGCGGAATGTAACTCAAGGAGGAAGCATCTCTTGCACTACTAACTTCATCAATTTTTTGGGAATCCCCTAATGGAATTAAGTAGATAAAATCCCCGCGTAATTTATAAATAGTGTCGCCAACCAATAAAACACCGTCAGCGTTAAATAAAGAAGTAAATGCTGGGTCAGTTATTCTTCCATGTTTATCAATTGGACTTTCGCCCGGTTCATAATCCCTGGTGGCGATGAAAGTTGACATAAAAACAGAATCCTGTTGGACATAGTCATCTAACATAGACGTATAACCTTCGGTTCTCGACCATTTAATTAGGTCTTCTTCAGTTTTCCCAATGAAATAATGGAACATTGCAGCGTAATCCTTGTCATTTTTGAAAGCCAAGTGTCCGTTCACCACCTTAAAATCAGGAGGAGCAGTTAACGGCATTTGGTACCCGTCGACCCGTTGAGAACGAGTTTGAACTCCCTCGTAGTCACTATCAGCAATAACTTGCTGGTCAAATATTTCTTGCTTACAAGAAACCAAGCAAAACAATAGCGCAATAAACGCATAAAATAAACAAAACAACTTTTTCATATCAAATAAATTTTAAATTAATAAATAATATTATAAATACTTATATCCTTTAATTCTGTATTGCTTCTGTATTGCAGTACAAAAATAGTATATATAAAACTAAATCAAAGTTTTATATATACGGAAAATCCGTAAATATAGTCGAGTAACAGCGATTGTTACGGAATATTGCAAATATTGAGGACTAAGTAGTGGGGTTTACGGATATATGCAAAAAATAATTTTAAGTTTACTGAAATATAAGACGAAGTTTTAGAAATTCGTATAAAAAAAATCAACCATTTAATTTGATTTTATTTTACGAACTGATTCCTCAATTTTATTTTTAGCATTTGTAAAAAAACGAAGTCTTTTACTTGCCGACGATTCGCCGCTTATCAATATTGATTTGGATACTAAATCTGCGTTCAGTTTTTGCGCTATATTACATAAATGCTTGTTGGTTGTTTCAATAAAGTTCATCGTGTTCAGCCTAATAAAATAGGTTAATTGCTCTTCTTTTTTTAACAAAATGGTATTACTGTCTAAATCCACCGGACACGAATACATTAAAAATGGTGTTTTGGTTGTATCGTTTTTCAGTCCAATATTTGCATATTGATTGACCGTATCCATAAGGGTGGCTAATTGTTCAAGAAGTTGCAGTACCGTATCTTTATTTTCAAATATTCCGGATTCAAAAAAATATTCCAACAACCTTAAAGTGACATTAATCGTTTGAATATTCCATATTTCTTTTGTTGGTATAAGCATAAACGCTTGATAGATTCGTTTATACAAGGATAAAATTTTTTCCTTGTTCAGATGGTGGCAAAAAAACTCAAATGAATGGCTGTAAGAGGGGTTAAAAGCCTTGTTCCATGTATACAGGTTTAAGAAAGCTAATTCGGGACATTGTAATAAATAGTAGAGTGGAATACTTCGAGCTACATATGTTATTTCATTATTATGTATTGGCTTGAAGGCTTTAAATAAATTCAATATTTGGTGTAGTTGATTTACATAATCGTTATGTTCTCCTAATAGGTCAATTGGATAATAATGAAATAATACACCTTTATTTGACGTAAAATCCAATATTTCATTCAAGGAGATTTGAAACTTGTCGCAAATTTTTACCAGTTCCGAAAAGGTTAACTCTGTTTCACCCCTGATACGCCTGTAAGCCGAATCGGCACCAATGCCTAACAGTTCACCAATCACAACGGATATTCTTTGATTATCACGAAGTTTTGTTTTTATGATTTCAAACACCAACTTTTGTTTATCCATATCAAAATACAATTTTGGGCTACAATATTAATAATAACGCAAATTCAGGTGAATTATTTTACAAATTCATTGTTACACATGCGATAGATTAGTTGATGTCCCTGGAAGAATATCGAAATGGATATTCTTCTTTGTAATATGTTGGGCATGTTTGAATTTTTACAGGGTGTAAGTTCCTGAATGCGCCGAGTTGACAGGAAGCAATAGCGAATGGCAAGGGTGTTGTGAGCGACTGCAAATCTGAAAGAAGCCATCGGCAAAATCGGAGTAATGACGGACAGACATGCGCTCTACAAAAGGCATACTTTATGTAAAACATTTTTTAGTAATAGATGATTTAAAAATTACGGAAATTGGAACATTTTATGACGGAACAATAAACCTAACGATATCTACTAACAGGGTATGGATAGATGAAGAATTTAAAATTATTCCATACAAAATTAGTTTTGAATTGTATGGGGCAGGATTAAACAAAAAAAAATGTGTCTTTAAACTCAAACTTGATGGCGAAGAAATCTTTTTTGAAGTAAATTGATTTTACTAATGAACTATCTCGCCACAAATAGCAGGGTGTCATTTAAGAAAAATTTTTATTTTTCGCCGCAGGCGGCGGGGACTTTACCCTAAAAGATTACATAATTTGTTTTCCAATTTTGTACCTTTGTGTTCATATCTCTTAAAAAATGCACTGATATACAGGTGGTTAATAGAGGATACGGATAGATAGGAATGTGGACTAAATATGTTTATACTAATTTACGCGCGTACATCAATATATGAAAGCCTAACAAAAAACTATTCATCTTTCTTTATGAATGTCCGGCAAATTTCCATGATATGCCTGATTTGAGCTGAAAATAGGCTCAGGGAAATGATAGACTCTAAAAGGGAATAAATGTCTATTTCTTCCGCCTTTCAATGACTCTGGCCGGCTTGTTCCGGTAGTGGGATGTTCCCAGAGTTCATTAATCGGCATGAATAAAATTTGTATCCCAAATTAAAGCCGAATAATTGATTTTTTGATAATCCATAAATCTCTTTAAACATCTCTTAAAAAATCTTATGTAATACTTATTGTCGAAAAGAGAAACAAAAGGGAAGGAATAAGACTATAACATGCTGATTAACATATTTCGATAGTTTATTTAAGGAAAATTAACAATAAACATAGTATGTATATTAAAATATTTATGTATCTTTGTATTAGTTAATTACCTATTAAAACCGAAACCCAATGTGATAATAGAGGTACTAATTAAAATGAATAATTTCGTAGTAACCCCCGAATTTAGGGAAAGACAAAAACAGGAGGCGATTTCAAGAATGAGGATGTTGAAATTGTCGGACAATGTGATTCGTGAATTTCAAGACGAATCGAAACTTAACTTCTCAGAGAGAGGTATGCTCTATTGGCTTGACGAGGCGAAACAGATAATTATCAATAAATTTGAAGAAGAACACAAAAGTCTTGTTTTCCATGTAATACACGACTTTACCCAATTTGGTGAACTCTTAACCCTGCTTTTTGTAGGCAAGAACGAACAGGAATGGGATTATGACAAACAAGACATACAAGACGGATTTGCATTTACGTATTGCTACAATCTTGATTGCGATATGTGTTCGGAGTTTGGCTCTTGTGGAGTTGAGCCGAGATTTGGAGGAATTGTAAGAACAAGTTAAAAGAAAATGCGATTATGAAGACGAAAAATGTTATCCAATGTTAAGAGGATTATACGAGAGGAATTTGGCAGGTTGTGCAAAGGAAATTGTAAAATCCGGGATAATGGAAAAAGCGAAAGAGAAAAAATCTTGAATAGTATTAACAAAGGGGCGGGGATGTAAACCCTGCCCCTTGGTTTCAAAAAAATAGCGTAATAAAGATGTGGTTTGCAAAAAAAACCTTATATTTGCGCTATTAACAAAACATAACCAATTATATGAAAGAAGGGGATAAAGCAAAAGTTTCGCCACAGTTGACAGGTGAACATGAGTGGATTGAAGGCGAAGTTATTGATATCGAGCAAAATCCATTTAAGGGTATTGTTGTCGCCATCAAAGACAGGTTAGGCAGAATATTTTGGGGGAAAGCAGAATATTTTGTTCCGGCATAAAATCTTAAAGTTATGTATGCAATAGCCTTTGATATGGTCATCGCTGACCTTAAAGAATATTACGGCGAGCCGTATAATAACGCCTATTTTGAAATTGGACAAGTTCTTCGTAATTACGACTTTTTCAATACGCAAGGAAGCGTTTATTTAACCACCAAATCCGATATGGCAAATCTTTACCGTGCAATTGAAGCACTTAAAAAAATTGATTGGTTTAAAAAGTCTGTCCGGGATATACGTGCATTCCGAGTAGAAGATTGGAGTGATTTTACCGATGTAGTTAAAGAATAGTTTTTAAAAACCGAATCCCGATGCGAGAATAGAGGAGTGATAAAAGGTGATAGCCCATAAAGTTAAAAAATTCAGTTTTGCCGAAGATTTATGCGGCAATTTTTTGAGGCATAATTTGTCGCCTAAAATGCTTATACAGATAATCCTGAATGATGAAGATGAATACAACGAGCATGATGATGTGGTTGAAGTGTTCAAGTACAGGGATAACAAGATTGTCGTTAAATGGTGTGCTGGCACAAACGTTAGAAGTCAATTTGAGGATTACCGCCTTGTCCGAAGTATTCTTCGCCGTGCATGGGGTTGGTATCGCTCACAGGTTTATATTGAGAAAAAAAGATTTTTGCCCTGTGCAACAGAAGACGACAAATACAAACTCGAATTGCTGCCCGGAACAACCGACAAATGGCTGATAACCGACAAGCGTAATCTTATAACTTTTTTCTTTGAACAGGGAAAGTTTAAATCATCGCAACGGATAGTAAATGTTGAAAATATCCAACCTAAACAATTTGAAACAGTACCTCGTATCGTACACGAACTTACTGATTGGTTGGAAAATAATCATAAGGATAAAGTATAACATGTTATAAAGTAATATAATGGAAAACGAAAAAACAGGAAAAGCAAAACGTGTTTCAATTGGAAAAGGAAAGGTAGTGATGCAACGCAAGGGATTACCCCGCAGTAATAAGCCAATCAGTTTGCCGGAAAACCTGACAAGGCTTAAACAGTCAAATATCATTACAACGATGCAGGCGGATTATGGCCTTTTACATAATCGCATATTAGTAACGCTTATTGACAGGTTGCAGCCTATTATCAACCGACAAATAAATAATCCGATGATTTTAGAAAATCTTTTTCCCGAGTTTCAAAACGAAAATGAGATACGGATAGTTATTCCATTAAAGGATTTCGGCGTTGCACCATCCAATTATTTACAACTTAAACAGGCATTGAAAGATATTGCTACAATCCCGGTCGAATATGATACCATTAACCCATACAACGGAAAGGATATGTGGGGTGTCAGAGGTTTTTTTAGTGCAGAAATGGACAAAGCAAGGTATCATAGAAACGTACATATCATATTACATAAAAAGGTAGCCGAGAAAGTAGTATTTGCGTTGAACGGTTATACGCAATATTATAAGGAAATTGCCTTAAACGCTAAAAATAAATATTCACCCCGCTTATACATGCTGATATCATCATGGCGCGAGAAGGGTGGGTTTAAAATTAAATACGAAAGGTTTCGCGCTTTTCTTGGTTTAAAAGATAAATACAAACGATTCTATGACTTATACAAGAATGTTATCCGCCCTGTTTACGAAGAATTATTTGAAAAAGCTGACGTTTGGTTTGAAATGGCAGAAGAATACGAAAATGCGAGTGACTCTTATCCGTCTGTATTGAATTTTAAAGTAGTGCGGGGTATTTTATCTGAAAAAGAGCGACAAATCCAAGAAAATCAGCGTAAAGCAATTAGGCTGGCTTGGGTAAACCAATCGGGCATGAGAGAGGAACAAATTGAAAAAGCATTAAAATTCGTAACCTCTGATAATTACATTTCAACGCTTGAAAAAACGACAGAACTTATCGGATACATAAGAAATAATCTAATGAAAATTGAAAATATTGGAGCATATTTCTATAGGGCAATCATGAACATACTTTGTCCTGCTGTGAGTGTTGATGTTGAAAACGATTCCAATAATTTATGGGATTATCAAGAAACACAAGAGGGAAAATAGCCTCAATCGACAACAAAAGTTATTATTTTCTCGTTATGTGTTATAATTTACTGATTATTATATATATACCATTTTCGCATATTTAAAATAATTACTTCAACGTCGCCATTTTGTAGAAAAAGTTAAGGATTCCATGTTTGCTATTGCTACCCTACCATAAATAAGAGCCATTTGGGTGAAACAACAGTATCCAAAAGTTATCATTATCTCGTCAAACCCACATAAATACATGACAATAAAATCACTATGTAATTACTTTGAAAGTTATTATTTTCTCGTAAAATCGACAACAAAAGTTATTATTTTCTCGTCAGAATGCTTTAAAAAAAGGTTTTTTTGCGAAAAATAAAGGGAAAACACCAAATTATATATATCAGAATGACAGCAAGTTATAAATTTCTCGCTACCTACAGTAAAAAGTTATTATTTTCTCGTCAGAAAGTTATTACTTCCTCGTTCGGGAGTTATCAATTACTCGCCCCAAAGTTATTACTTCCTCGTCGAAAATTTTCTTTAAAACAATGTATATTTGCAATATGACATCCATTTTCAAGCCTTACTAATCTTAATAAAGATAAATATAAAAATTAATCACTAACTCCAATAAGGTAGATTTTTCGTTTAATCTGCTTCAACCCCTATGCCCCTTTTTCCTAAACGAAAAACACATCTTAAATGCTGCATCCGCATCATAACTCAAACATCAAATATACATCTTCAAATACATTTACAAAAGGGGAAAAATAGAAATTAACAATTATTAACGTATTGTTTTTATGGCATTTTTCAAAAATCAAATAGTTAGGGTAATTTTGTTAATTGGTAAATATTTTTTCCCTTTTGTTCGGTTAATGATTAAGGAAGTCGGATTATTTTAAGGATATATTTTGTTATTAAAATTGCAAGTAGTATTTTTGTATCACAAAAATTTTGCCTACCCAATAGGGTAGGGGGAACGCAACTTAAAATACAGACAAAATGAAAGAGAATAAAACAAAATGGATACATGTTCGTTTAACCGAATCTGAGTACAGGAAGATAAGTAGAATGGCTACTCCATACGGAACGATTACCAAATTTGTCAGGCAATACCTATTATCCGGCCAAAAAAGCGTAATTGATTCAAAAACATTTCTTAAAGGCATGAAAGAGTTATCGGTAGAAGTAAACAGGGTAGGTAACAATATTAATCAAGTAGCAAAGTTTATTAACACTACGAAAGATATAGACAATTACGCATTGATGCGAGAATGGCTTAATATTTTTTCAGAATATAATTTAATCTTAAACAAGGTAGATTTAAAGTACGAAGAAATTTTTAAAAAAATGTTTCTTTAATTTTATATACAATTATTATGGATTATAGATTATGTATTTTATATACTGCATTATAGATTGTATATTTTATTATATATATTCTATATTATAGATAATATAAAATACATAATACATTATAAATTATATATTATAGATAGTATATATAATATATTATATTATGGAATATAGAAAATATGAAACATATAATACATTATAGATTATAAAATATATATTATAGAGAGTACATTTAATATTATATATTATGGATTATAGATTTTATATTTGTATCTTTGCAGCATGATAGCGAAAATAATTAAACCAACTCAAAAATTTTCCGGCGTGATGTATTCACAAACGAAAATAGGCGAGGGAAAAGCAAATTTTTCCGGTGCTATGAATTTTCCATTTAGTGAAGATAAGGCATCCCCCGAAATGTATATTGCATATCTTGAAGCACTTGCTGACTGTGCCCCTAAAAATATTAAAAACCGTCAATTTCATGCTATAATAAGTACAAAAGGCAGGGAACATGACGAGACTTTTTTGGTAGATATCGCCAAAAAATGGATGGATAAAATGGGATATGGAAATCAACCCTATATCTTATACTTTCACGGTGATACTGCCAATAATCATATTCATATTGTATCTTCCCGGATAACAGAGGAAGGTAAACGTATCAACCCATATATGGAAGGTCGCAGAGCCGGAATAGCAATACGAGAGTTGATGAATGAAAATTTGAATGTCAAGGCAGCATTTGATATAAACGATGTATTGAAAAACTATTCATTTTCGACTGAAGCGCAGTTTAAACTTGTATTAGAAAAGAGAGGGTGGAAAGTGATAGAAAAAGACGGCAATATTGACCTTATAAAGTGTGTGAAGCAGGGCAGTATAGAGATAAAAAAGATAAAAGACAAGGTGCAACAATACGCCGAAAACAAAAAGCGAATTAACCAATTACGTGCAATATTTAATAAATACAGTGGATTACCAATAGACCAATTTGTGGATTTTATGCGTAAGAATTTCGGCGTAGAGGTGGTTTTCCATAAATCAAAGGGACACAGTACACCATACGGATATACCGTCATTGACCATAAAAATAAAATTGTGATGAAAGGCGGGGAAATAATGCCGTTAGATGCTTTGTTAAGCCCAAAGAGCAGAGAAGAACATACGCGGTTGGTAAACGAAATAGTTTATAATAACTTATTAAATTCTTCATCGTATAGGAATTTAAAAAGCACGTTAAGCCGGAATGGTTATTATTTGCGCAAAAGTAATATTTATGTAAAGGGCGATGATAATGTACTGAAACAATTATCGTTAGAAATTTACAAGAAATTGCATTATAACGACAGGTTGAGAGAAGCAAATAAATTTGTTGTGCATACTCCGTCAGAGGCGAAAGCATTATCTTATTTGTTTAATGTACGCGCGAACGAAATTAATATAAGGCAGGATGAAAGGCGGGATGATACGGTATATAGAGATATGATTCAATCATTCGGTGATGATAGAGAGGCTTTAAAAAATTACCTTAAAAACAATGACATGCGGGTAATTAGCAATAGTGACATATCTTTATTGATTGATTATAGAAACTATGCTATTGCAAATTTGGGCGGTTTAGGTTTAAACAGGGATTTTGATATTGACCTTGAACGTTCTTATGAGCGTAACACTTACAATATTGAAGATAAATTGGAATCTTTGGCTGCCGTGTCTGTTCTTTTAGGGTTGTTTGCCATATTCGGTGAGTTGGATTATTCGCATGAACAAGATGCAAAAGCAAAAAAGAAAAAGAAAAAAAGACAACTAAAATTATAGTTATTAACAGTTTAAATTATTAAGTTATGATTATTTCATTTGCAAATCAAAAGGGGGGGGTTGGTAAATCTACCCATTGTGCATTGTTAGCACAATATCTGTGCGACAAAGAAAAGAAAGTACATGTGATTGATATGGACTTTCAAATGTCGTTGTTGAACAAACGAAAAAATGATGAATCTTTTTCGTTATCTGAAAGGCGGGAACAGGATGAAGCCGTGTTCGATAATTCCTTGAATTATTCAATAGAGGCTATAACTCCGGTTGATATTATTGATTATTTGAAGAAAATTAATTCAGACAAAGAGAGTGTTTATATAATAGACACGCCCGGCTCATTATCAAATGAAAATGTAGTTAAAACGTTGTATATGTCTGATTTTATTATTATTCCGTTTGATTACAGCGAGTTAAAACTTGACAGCACGGCAGTTTTTATACAGTTTATAAAAAGGTTCAGGATTACGTCAAAGTTGATTTTTCTACCGAATGACCTTGATAAGCGATACAGGGAAAATAGGCCGGAGGCATTAGATAAGGTAAACAAAATATTTAGCGAGCATGGAGTTGTTGCGCCGATAGTATATCATCTTGCGGACATGAAGCGTTTTTCAACGCTTGAAATGTCCGCAAGGCAAAGAGAAATAATTTTGCCGACGTATGATTTTATATACGAATATGTATTTATTTGATATTTTGGTTATTATAGTTTTTGTGTTTTTTTGATATGTTAAATATTATTAAAAAAGTCAAAATTTAACTATTTATTTGATTGGAATGTTCATTATTTAAATATTTTTGTCATGGCAAGTAATAAAAGAGGAAAAGATAGAGGGGATTTTGTTTTAGAGAAATTGGCGCAAATTCAAAATCCTGAAAACATGGTACCATTTGAAGAAGGCGAACTTGCAACGTTTTTTTCAGATGTTAGCGAAACCGCAGAGGCGGTAAGCGATGAAAGGAAAGAAAATGTTGATGACGGAGGCAATGATTCAACCGCTACTGGTAGAGTTGCTGAAAAAATTATTAACCGGCAAAAACCTGTTGAAGAACAGAGCGCGAAAGTTAAGGCAAATGCGCTTGATGAATATTTTGAAAAGGTAAAAAGTCGTCCGGAGGTTGTAAGTCGTTCATCAATGAATATTGACAGCGACATTATAGATTTTCTTAAACCTTTAAGAAGTAGTAATGGTATTCCTTTAAGTCATTTAATAGAGTGTATAGTGTCGGATTGGATTGAATTACATTATGATGGCTTGGAAACGTACCGATTAATTGAACGGAAAAACAAGTTTTTAAAATAAAGATGATATGAGATTTTTTGATGCTTTTTTGTGGATTCTATTATTTTATTGTATTTATTATGCGATAATTATCTTGTATGACAGTTTTTTGAAGCGTACCGTTAAAGACGTTACCGGTGTGCAAGAAATAACCGTTTTGAAACCCGACAACAAGCCAACGCCTGTACGTAGTATTGTACCGCCAATGCCTCAAAATCTAAGGGATAATCCGGAATTTGAAAGTACGATACCGGCGTATTTCGGTCAGACAGGCGACAGTGAAGATAGCGAAGGACAAAGTTCGGTCGGGGAAAAAAAAAAATTGATTAATACAAGTAATGGGCAAATGGTAAACCTGAAAGATATAAATATAGAGATACCTACAAATGGTCAAAGCATCAGCATACAGCAAGCAGTTGATAAGTTCATGGCGGATATTGAAAGCGAAAATTCCCTTGAACGACAAGAGTTAAATAGATTAGCAAGGATACACTTTTAATTAAATATATTTTATTAATGTTTAAATCTTTAAAAAAAATGGTAAATAAACTATTAAATCGTTTCTTGTTATTTTTAGCATTTGTATTGAACGCTTTGCAGTTATTGGCTCAAGGTCAGGGTGTCGCAGGTATTACACAGGCAACAACTGAATTGCAAACTTACTTTGAGCCTGCAAGTAATTTAATCCTTGCAATAGGGGCTATAGTTGGCTTAATTGGGGGTGTAAGATGTTATATTAAATGGAATACCGGCGACCAGGACGTTATGAAATCTGTAATGGGTTGGGGAGGTGCCTGTATTTTCTTGGTAGTAGTCGCTTTGGTTATTCGTGCGTTCTTCTTGTAATTAATCAAGGTATGAACGACCGAAGTTATAACGTTTACAAGGGTTTACAGAGGCCAATTCAGTTTAAAGGACTGAAAGGGAATTACATCTATTATGCTTTTGCGCTTGCTCTTGTTTCGTTAGTTGTGGGTGTTATTTTCACCATGTTTTCTTCTATTTTAGTTGGAAGTACATCCATCGTTGTTGTTGCTTTTGGCGGTATCATCGGTATGGCTTTGTATCAGCGTAAATATGGGTTATACCGCAAAAATGCAATAAAGGGTACTTTTATATTTCACAGCATTTTTAATAAATACTGAATATGGCGGGGAAAAGAATTTTTAAATCACCCTATATAGGGATTGACACAAAAGGTCTCTATCCTATGCTCTTTGATGTTCGGGGAAATTTTTCAGTGTTCTTTAAAATGCAAAATCCATGTATGCAGTATGCAGGCGATAAAGAAGAATATTATTCCTTTTTGAATATATTTTCAAATCTTATCCGTGCTTTGGATTCCGGTTATTGCATACAAAAACATGATGTTTTTTCAAAAACAAAGTGGCAATTACCATATGTGGCAGATGATTTTTTGATGCAAAAGCATTTTGAGTATAACGTTGGTCGTTCCCTTAAACATCAAACAACTACATTTATCCTAACATGCGAACTCAAACGTTCTGCATTTTTTGGGTATGAAGAAAAGAAATATCACAACTTTTTAGATAACGTTGGTAAAGTTTTGGGCTTTTTTAATAATTACGACATTAAAGCATCCGTAATGACAAAAAAGGAAATAACCAATTATCTGTACAGGTATTTCTCAATGGATTTTGAGGATGATGCCTGCTCATTTGACAATTTCAGGGTTTATGGCGATGGATTGCAAATAGGCAATAAAAACGTTCAATGTTTAAGCCTTGTTGATGTTGAACTTATTGATATGCCGTCTTATATTTATCCGTACAGCCATGAGTTTATCAATAACCGTCAGTTTCCACATGATTTGGTTAGGTTTATTCCTTACGTTAATGCTGAAACAGTTATCTACAATCAAGTTATCTATACCGTTAATCAAGCGGGTGAAAAAGCAAAACTTGAAGCGAAAATCAAAAAACATCAGTCTGTTCCCGACCCTGCAAACAATCTTTGCGTAGAAGATATTACTAACGCAATGGAAGACATTGAAAGGAACAGCCAATTACTCGTTTATTCTCATTTCGATTTAATAATTTGCGATACGGAAAAATTAAATACTGCTAAAAACCAAATAGAAAGTGCTTTAGCGAGTATCAATATTCGGATGAGTAAACAAGCGTTTAATCAGTATGAATTGTTCAGGGCAGCCGCGCCGGGAAATGCGTTTGAACTCAAATACTACGACCGCTTTCAAACAACCGCAGATGTTGCAGTTTCGTTAATGTACAAAGAAAAGTTGCCGGTAACAGAAGAATCAAATCTTATGATGTGGTTTACAAATCGTCTCGGTGTTCCGATTGCTATTGACCCAAGCGACTTACCAATGCGGCAAAGCAGAATAGAGAACAGAAATAAATTTGTCCTTGGCCCTTCCGGGTCTGGAAAATCATTTCTTATGAACACGATGCTTCACCAATATTTACTGAATGAAACCGATGTTGTTATGGTAGATGTAGGGCACAGTTATAAAGGATTGTGCGACTATTTCAACGGTCGTTATATAACTTATTCGGAAGATAAACCTATTTCAATGAATCCTTTCTATATTCGGCAATTGGAATACAACATTGAAAAGGTTGACTTTTTGGTGAACTTAATTTTGCTTCTTTGGAAAGACCCTTTTGCGGTTGTAGATAAGTTGGAAAAAGACTTGATTAGCGAAACGGTTATGGCTTATTATGCTAACTACTTTTCTCGTCAAAATGAATTTACGGACGAAATAGCAGCCGATTATAGAGAGAAAATGATTAAGCGTTGGGAAATCGAAGATATACACGACGAAGACGAAAGTTCTATTGATAAACTTCTGAAGAAAATTGATGATTTTATAAGGAATCAACGAAACAAATATATTTCTGAATCTGAAATTTTAAGAAAGGCGCAAAATGTAAATATTAAAGAGGTTATAAGAAAATATCGTGAAGAACGGCTTAATCAATGGCAGAAAGAAACAGTACATCGTGAAAACGAAAAAACAAGCGAACAACTCTTTGAAAGAGTTGAAACAGAAATTGAAAAATTAGTTGCAGAACACGAAGAAAAACTTAAAAGTTTAACTTTCCAAGAATTAAATTTTGACAGCTTTTATTATTTTGCAAAATACCGTTTGCAGGATATTTGCGAAAAATGGCAACTTAATTATGAATACAGCAACAATCAAACCAATAAGGTTTATTTAGACTACAGGGGATTGATTAAAATACTTTATAAGTTTTGCAGGGGACAATATTTTGGTGAAATCCTTAATAATGACATAGATAAAACATTGTTTGACGAACAATTTGTGGTATTTGAAATTGACAGCATCCAAAACAATGAAACCCTGTTTCCAATTGTAACACTCGTTATTATGGATGTTTTTATTCAAAAGATGAGAAACAAAGTCAACCGGAAAGTAATTGTTATTGAAGAAGCATGGAAGGCTCTTGCATCACCTTTAATGGCGAACTACATAAAATACCTTTATAAAACAGTGCGTAAATTTTACGGCGAAGCCGTAACCGTTACGCAGGAACTTGACGACATTATTAAGAGCGATGTAGTACGACATTCAATTATCTCTAATGCCGCTACCGTTATTCTTTGCGACCAAGCTAAATTCAAAGATAACTTTGCGGTGGTTGCAGAGATTCTTTCTCTTTCGGAAGTTGAACAAAACAAAATATTTACCATTAACGCATTAGACAATAAAGGAAATCGGAACAAATTCAAAGAATTTTACATAAAGAGGGGTAATACCGGCGAGGTTTATGGAAACGAAGTTTCTATTTATGAGTATTTTACATATACAACCGAAAAACCGGAAAAAGATGCAATGCAGATTTATCTCAAAGTATATAAAAATTATCGTTCGTCTTTGCAGGCATTTGTAAATGATTTGTTAAGATTTAAGTTGGATAAATCAGACTTCTGTGCAATAATCAATTCTAAATATGTCCACAGATTTACCACAAAAGGAATAACTAATTTTGCGAATTTTATCAAAGAAATTTGCGAAGATTACAGAAATTCGGGATTGTCAATTGGAAATTTTTTAACCATACGTGAGAATGAAAGCCATAAAAAAAATAAAATTAATCTTGTTGCTGTTTAGTGTTGCCACAGTTTTTCTTTTTGCACAAGGCGGAAATGAGGACGAAATCAGAATTTGGGAACCGGACTTGGTAGAATTGTGGATTTATTGGCATAAGACACAGTTTAGGATGTTTACCGAATTTGCTGCTAATGAGGATACGCTTCAAAGCAAACAATATGCGGATTATGAGTATTATATGAAAAAATTAGCGGAAGTTGATGCAGTTCTGTTTAGTCAGTATCAAAATAATAGCGTTCCTTTACCTACTTTTATAATTGAATATGGGTATGTTATAACGCTTGCAGGCGAAATACAAACCGATTTCGGCAATTTTAGAAATTTTATTAATGAGCCGCCGGTTGTTGAAGAATTAAAACAAATGTTTGATGACAGCGAAGCGGAATTATGGCTTAAATACGTGAAACTCTTAAATTCAACGTCTAAAATAACAATTCCTAATCAATCCGATAATTTGCGTGATAATCGTTTACGTGATGATTTGATGAATAATATTGTAAAAGAGATGTTTGCGGTAAAATATTCGCTTAATTCGTTGTTCTTACGAATGACGGCAGCAAAACAAAAGGCAAGGCAAGAATAATATATAATACATTAAATATGAGGAAGATAATCATTTTTTTATTAGTTGCATGTTCGTTTATCACTGTGTTTGCTCAAACGGATTACAAACAAGTGTATGATAGGTCGCTTGAAAATCAAATAAAATCATCCGTTGGGGTAAATGGCGAATGGAATTTTTCGCCGGGTTGGTATTATAATTTTCTACACAGGCAGTACAGAAGCCGTGAACATGAAGACAACAATATGATTCCATTAGAAAACATGATTGAAGCGGCAGAAAAATCTTTTTTGAAAGTTCATGCTGCACATGAGGCTATTACTGTTGTCTATAATAACGAAGTTAAACATTGGGCTGACCGGACATCCGACCGCGAAATCACAGATGTATTAATTGATATCGAAAACGCAAAGGATGCGATTCGGGTACTTACTTCCAACTTCTCAAATAACAAAGTGCCGGTTAATGAAGCGGAACGAATTTACGATGAATACAACCGTATCAATGAGAAATATTTTTTAATAGGCGATACGGTACGTACCCACATGGATAACCAAAAAAGAAGACGCGCTTACGCTGTTTGTCTCGATGAGTTTAATACACTTATTAATGTCTGTTACCATGTGAATTGGTTTTGTTTCGTTGCTTCTAAACAGGATGATTTTTGGGAAATAATCAAAGACAGTTCTAAATAAATTCAATATGAACACTTTAATAATATTATTAGATGCGTTGCCTACTACCGTAAATCAGACTTATGAAATATGGAATTTAGGTATTATGGAAACAATCAGGGAATGGAAAAATTCCGTATCAATGACGTATGCAACTCAGGCAGTACATATAGCATGGTATCTATGCGCACTTTTTGCTATTCTATGGTGTGGGGCAAGGCTTTATCCGGTAATTGCCGGTGATGAAAGATTATCGGTTTTGCCTATCCTGCGTCCTTTTGTGATTGGATTGGTTTTAATGTATTGGACTGACTTTGTTTATATTGTTGGTATTCCGGGACGTGAAATTGAAAGGCACACAAAAGACATGTTTGACGATTCTTATACATCTATGCGGACTGCATCATATCAACGTTTTTCTATGTTTGACCAATATTTGGTTGATGTTATGGGAACAATAGCAGAAGCAGAGAAGGGTAAAGATGCAGAAAGAAACGATATGTTTCAATCAAGCGATGTTGAAAAAAATGTGTCAAGTTGGAATATTGTGGCCGGAATTAAAAATTTAGGTCGTGCGATTGCAGGATTGGAAATGTTTATCGTTTCTAAAATCAAATTGCTCTTTTTTGAGATTTTGCAATATTTAAGTCTGTTATTCCTCAATGTTGTAGTTTGCGGGGTGTTGTTTATGCAGGCGGCAGGTTTAACAATTATGGCTTTTATAGGGCCCTTGGCTTTTGCATTTAGTTGTGTTGATGCTTGGAAGCAATCTTGGGCGCAATGGACGGCAAGGTTTTTTTCTATTTCGCTGTGGTCGGGACTTGCTTATTTCGTCTGCACCGTTGGAACAAACATCATGGAATCCGGCATACGTGCTGAAATTGCAGTTCTTGAAGCTGCATATGAAACTGACTTGTGGACAATGTCTATGTTGGCTGCCGCAAATTCAAATGATAATTTTATGTTTGTATTGCTTTGTCTGTTTGTTGCATTCGGAATGATAATTATTTTCCCGGTCTCAACCTGGGTTGTACAAACGTCGGGGGGTAGTGCTGTTACCAAACCTTTTGCAACCGCGGCGGGTGCTGCTATTTCTATTGCAAGTTTTGGTGCGATGGCAGGTGCAGGTGCAGGTGTTGCAGCTGCGGCAGGTGGTAGTGCCGCCGGTGGCCAATCTGCCGTACCAAGAAATTAATAATTAATTAAAATACAATATATTATGTTATTAAAAGATTTAGAAAGTAAAATTAAACTTGCTCTGTTTGTATCGGTAGCCTCTTTGATTGCTTCTATTGTTATCGTTTGTATTGTTACCGTTAATGCAAACAAACTTATTTTAGATGAACGGAAAAGCGTGTATGTGCTTGATGCAGGGTTGCCCTTACTTTTACAGAGAAGTACACTTGAAGATAACGAAGAAGTTGAAGGAATGAGCCACGTTAATATGTTTCATTCTCTTTTCTTCAATCTGCCGCCGGATGATAAGTATATCCAAAATAACATACTCCGGGCAATGTATTTGATAGATGAGTCCGGCGTGTTGATATATAATGATTTACGCGAACAGCAATTTTATAATCAATTAATTGCAAATTCTGCGCTAATGACACTTAAAGCAGATTCTATCTCTTATGAGGTAGATTCTAAACGTTTCCGTTTTGTTGGTACGCAACGAATTGAAAGACCCACCTCTATTGCTTATCGTTCACTTGTTAGTGAAGGTTGGTTAAGCCGGGTAAGACGTTCAGAAAATAATCCTCACGGCTTTATTATTCATAACTATAAAATAATACAAAATGAAGACATCGAAGTTAGACAGAAACGAAGAACCCTCTAACCCTTGGGAAAAGTTTAAATTAAAACTTGATGCAAGACCATCCCGCACTGCAACGGTTATGGCTATAATTCTTTTTATCGCCTTTGTTATTGGAAGCGTTAAGTTTGTTTACAGGCTGAATCAACCAAAACCCGAAATCTCACAGAAGCCGTTACCGTCTTTAATTGACCAAGTAAATAGAAGTTTATCCGATAGTTTAAGTATTTCTGATAAAGTCACAGAATATTTTTTACTGTTGGAAATACAAAGAGAGGTACAGGAAATGATGCGTGATTCTACCAAGATGGACAGTACGAGAATACAGCAATTATTTGATATATTAAACATTAAATAAATATGAAAACTAAATTTAGTATGCGAAACCCGAAATATGGGATGCCTCTTATTTTGTTGCCCTTTATTTTGTTGGGTGCATGGGTAATTAGTTCTATGTTTCCGCCGAAAGATAACAGGAGTGCGGCAGAATCTGCAACGTTAGAGGGTATCAATTCAACATTACCCGACCCAAGCCTTTCATCGCAAAAAGATAAATTCACACTGTTGCAGGAATTGCTTGCAAGAAGAACAAGTGAGTCAGGGATAACAAATATTGATGAATTACGTAAACAACTTGAAGAAGAACTTAACATTAATAATGATGAAAGTGGTGTTAGCGACAGTTTTTTAAGTGTGCTTACCGATAGCACTTTTTCAAGTTCTGATGTTGAAAATGATGCAATGTCCGCTTTAGAAGCGTTACATAAAAGGTATTTTCCTGATGAGCCGAGTATATTTGCCGACATTGATTTTAACAACGACAACAGGCAACCGAGAAATGCACAAGAGGAAGAAATGAGAGAAATGCGGGAACAAATTGCTATGCTGCAAATGATGATGAGCAATCAAAGCGAAAATGAAAGTGAGATTGAAGAAGAAATAGAACCGGATATATTGACTGCTTCCAAAGCGGATTCGAGAGAAAATAACTATTTTAATACAATTAAGGCAAATAAAAAAGATATGTTTATTTCCGCCATATTGGATGAAGCGCAGACAGTAGTAAGCGGCTCTCGAATACGTATCCGACTAATGGATGATATTTTCATCGGTGATTACCTCTTTAAGCGAGGCTCGTATCTTTATGGGCTTGTTACAGGTTTTTCCGCACAAAGGGTAAAAGTAACCGTTACTACTGTCCTGTATGGCGATAAAATATTGAAATTAAAACTTTCCGTATATGATAATGACGGCATACAGGGCTTATATGTTCCGGCTTCCGATTTTCGGGAAATGATGCAATTGGCAGGAAGTAGAATGGCTCAATCAAGTAATGTAAGTATTACTTCAAACCAAAGCGCATACCAACAATTAATGTCGCAAATGGGACAGGATTTTTACAGAAGTGTTACTTCTGCTGTTTCTTCCCGAATTAGACAAAACAAAGCAAAACTTAAATATTCATCTATTATATACCTTGTGAATGAGGATGATAAAACAAACGACAACTTTTAAAAAACAGAAATATGAAAAAAAATCTAATTATCTTTTCTTGGATTGTATTCGCAGGCAGTTTGTGCGCACAGGTAATTAATAGTAGCGCAGACGTAAAAGAATTAAAAGTAAATGAACAGGTATCAACCCATATTGCTGTTGGCGAGCCAATAGAATATGTTGATATTAGCACGGATAATGTTGTAGGCGATATACCAATTAAAAACATTATGAGAATCAAACCGATTGAGGGGGATTTTCAAGAGGGCGATATTATTTCAATGATTACCATAGTTACGGAACGGTACAAGATTCAATTTAACTGTGTCTATACCAAAGATAGAAATAAGGCTTCTTCAAACGTAGATATTAAAACAGAAGATATGGCAAGTTACGTTAATGTTAATGTAAATATGCCTGAAATTGAAATGCGCAGACTTGCATGGTCTATTTGGAACTCCGGTAATAAGTATTTTGACGTATCACGAGAGTTATATAAATTGCGAATTACGCTAAATAATATCTATACGTTTAGAGGTTTATTTTTCGTTGATGTTTCCATCAGGAACAGAACGAACATTGAATATGATGTAGACCAAATTCGATTTAAAATTGAGGACAAGAAGCAGACCAAAGCAACGAATTTCCAACAAATTGAAATCGAACCTATTTTGTCAATAAACGAAGGGGAAACGTTTGTTAAAGAGTACAGGAACATCTATGTCTTTGAAAAATTTACATTCCCGGATGAAAAGGTATTTACCGTAGAAGTTTCAGAGAAGCAGATATCCGGCAGAACTGTTATATTACGTATAGATTACGCTGATGTTCTCAATGCAGACGCTTTTAATCGAAGAGTTTTATTTAGATAAATTTTCTTGTTATGAAAAAGTATATTCTTTTAATCTTTATTGGGTTGCTTTCCCCTTTCGTAAAGGCAGGTGAAGGCGATACATATTTTTCGTTTTCCGGCGGCTTGCTTCATAAAAAAGCCATGAGTTACGAATTAACATTTGAAAAAACGTTGCGTTATCATAATGCTTGGGAAATAGGACTTGATTATTATAATCAGGTTTTTACTCATCCGGTTGATTCACTTGGTAAAGAGTTCAAATATTCGGCGTTGCTTTTACAGGGTGCATACAAATATAACATAGTTCGCTTTAGAAACGGCAATTTACGCTTTCGAGGGGCTTTTGGAATAGGAGTGAACGAGAGGGATAAGTTTACGCTTTCGTTGACACCGGGGTTTGAATACACGTACACCTGTCCGGGTAACATTCAATTGTTTATCCAAGAAAAAACGCAATTTTCATTTTGGACGAATAACAAAAGTTGGTTTCGCGTTGGTATTATGATTGGGTTTAAAATCCCTTTGAGGTTTAATTAATTATATTACATGGTGTTATGAAGATAAAAGACAGATTTAAAACTGCATTGATTTTATGCTTTATTTCCTTGCTGTTTTGGGGGTGCAACAGTAGTCCATCAGGAAAGTATTGGAATGAAAAAGAAAACACCACGTTTGAGTTTTTTGGCGAATCCGTTGTTTCTCTTTTTAACCCGGAAGTAGGTAGTTATTCAGGGACTTTTAAAAAAGTTAAAGGCGGTTATGAAATTTCAATAATGGGGGGTATGATGGTTTTACACGCGGAAATGAAAGGGAAAGACCTTTATGTAATGGGGGAAAAATATGTGAAACAAAAGGACTAAAAACATTAATTCAAATATTAGAACTATGCAACGGACAAGTTATTTAAAACAAATTGCTACAGGCAGCGCAATGGTAATTTTCGCGGTATTTACCATTATTATTAGTATCGTACTTTGCGCCGGTACACTCACGAACCGCAACAGTGGCCAACTCTCAAAAGATGATATGCTTACCTTCAAAATGGAAATTTCCACAGAGAAACCGGATGAGTATAGTCTTGGGTGGTTAGTTGGAAGTTATGATTATACCGATTGTACCGGTACAAAAATTTCTGTTTCATTTCAGCCGGCTGACTTAACGAACCGGCAGCCAACATGTGTCCGAGAAATTGAAGTACCACGAAATTTTAACAGGTTTTTGTGTTCTATCAATGTGCCTTCTTTTGATGAACTTGATAAAGAGAAACAGGAGGGTATAATTTATGGTAAGGTTTATGTGGATGAGAAGTTGATTGTGGATTTTACAAGCCATAAATTTTGGATAATTACAATTACCTATAATGACGAAACTAAACAATATGATGTGCTTACTTCTGATGGCGTTGAACATGAAATTTTTAGAACAAACATTTAAAGTATTATAACCGTGAAACGATTAAGTTATTTTGACAAAGTTATTGCAGGGGGGATAATCATGCTCATTGCTCTTTCTCTCTGTGTGCTCACCTCTTGCGGAAAAGATGACGAACCGGGCGGGAAAGATGACAGGAGTGGACAACCATATAAATTCAGGGCAGAGATTTCGGCGGAAAAACCGGATGAGTTCGATGTTTTATCGGCTACAGGTAATTATAATTATGTTGATGAAAACGGATTGCCACGAACGGTTTGGTATACGCCCGATGACGTGGAAAGAGTGCCATCGCCTTATGTAATTGAGTTTGAAGTGCCGCGAAATTTTAATAAGTTTATGCTAACGTCGGCTTTATTTGGGATTGTGCCATTTATGCCGTATGAAGTTGAAATGGCGGGGATAATTTCCGGTAAGTTGTTTGTTAATAACAAATTGCTTGTTGACTTTTCCAATAATTTCTGGTGGATAACGTCAATCGGATATGATAATAAAACCAAAGAATATACCGTCAAAACATCAGACGGGAAGGAATTTAAAACGTCTAAATTGGATTGAATATGAAAAGAATAATAACATTTCTTATATTCGTATCCCTTTTGTCTCCTTGTCGGGCACAATCCGAATGGGATAAAATGTGGGAAGAAATAAAAAATCAAATTGCTGATGGAAAATTTGATGATAGCGGATTTAATCTTGGCGGCTTTGACGTAAAGGGTTGGTTGGATGATTTTCTTGGTGGGATAATGGGGGGGAGTAAAGAATTTGGCGATGGCGGCGTGTTCGGAAGTGGCGGAATTTTCGATATTACAAATGGTGGCTTCTTACAAAATCTTTTTGGAAATGTTTTTGGATTTGATGAAATACACAATGACGCCTCACTCAATAATAATGTTACTTGGGGGATTCTTCATTCAAAATACCAAATACATCCTAAAATTACAGACAGGCAGAAAAAAATTATGGCTATTCAAGACACCATAAATTTGAGCGTAAAGCGTTTGTGGGAGTTAGAGAAACTAACACAGGACTATTTGAATACAAAACAGTCCGATGCCGTTGATATTGAAATATATCAGGATTTGGTTAATACCCTTGAAGATGTTGGAACGCTTTACAGAGTTAATAATCAGTTAGCAGATAAAAGTTCCAATCTTCAATATGTAAAAGACCGTCAGAATATAATAGTAGTACGCAGGACGTTGGAATTAATCTATAAGTTTCCTCGTTTTGCACGTACTGACGGTAATAACAACCTGCTTAATAACGATGACAGAAACGAAATAGTTACTTATCTTATTAAGGATTTTAGAGAATTACGGAGTATCCTTGCTTCAACATATAAAGTCCTTTATGTTGCCGCAAACGAACAAGAATTTCAAAATATTATAAGAGCAGAAAAATGAAAACCAAAATTTTAATTCCTATTTTTTCCCTTTTGTCAATTTTCAAGTCTTTTGCCCAAGAAGGCGAAAACCTGAAATTTGAAATTTTCCACGTTGATTTAGTGCCGGCAACGTTTCTCTATGGCGGGTTGGAGTTAGCATGGAGTTTGGCAATGTATGACGCTTTGGATAAAACGATTGAAGCGCAAACAGAAATTGATACCTTATTTAGAAAACTTGTGATTCTTGAAGAAAAAACGCAGGACTATCAAAAGAATTTACAGGCTTCATTTACGCAGACCCTCAATCCACAATATATAGACCGCATTGTTAACGAAATAAAAGAAATTGACGTATGGATAAGAGAATATGCAGTCCTTTATCCTGATTATTTGCCGCTTTCCAACGATTTTAAAACGAAAATAGCAGACAGGGCTGAAAAGGTAAAACGCTATATTGATGATGCAGCCAAAAAAACAGGTAATGCCGGCAGACTTGACAACCGGCAGCGTTCCGACTTGAATCTGTATGCAATCAAAGAGTTGCAAACATTGAAACTTGTTTCTATAAAGTTGCAACAAATGATGATTGTTGTTAATCCGCCGATGCACGATTTTAAAATGCCAACTATTGGAGGAAATTAGATATGAAAAATCTCTTAACATTTACAGTCCTTATCCTTTCTCTTGTTCCGTCTTTTGCACGTGCGCAATATTGGGATTGGGTTACTGATGAAAAGTCAATGGCCGCGTTTCAGGAACAATATTTGAGCGTGAATGGTCAAATAGGCAAAATGGCAGAATATTATGCCTGGATTCTTTTAACGCAAAATGAACAGGAAAAAATCGCGGAAAAAGTAAGGTTTATACACATGGTGCGTGATAGCCTGTTTAAATCACTGCAACAGGTGGAGGGAATCTCAAATTCAGTAGACGAACAAATGATTCATAAGATATATGGCGAAGTCCAAGAGTATTACAGCCATATCAGAACGTATGCAGACAAACACGAAGAATTTAAAGATACGTGGAAGCAATACGAAGAACATATTGTAAAAAGGGCTGACGATGTGCTTAAAATTACCGATATGGCCGTTCGAGGCGGGGATGAGAAAAATCTACTTGATAAGGAACAACGACTTTTTTTGTTGAATTTTGCTCTTATTGAAGTGAAGAAAATGCGCGAGGTTTCCAAACAAACCTATATCAATTTACAGTTAGGCGATATTTTTATTGAATACCCAATGGAAAAAATTATGCGTCTTGGTGATGAACTTTACCAAAAAGCAAATGCGAAATGAGCATAGATGGCGAAAGTCCCGAATTAAAAAAGATACACGAATTTTTACGTGCCGCAGTTTATTTTTTCTTGCTGCTTGAGATTGTTGTTTTTCTGCATTTTGATTTTGGGAATAATTGGAATTTGGTTTTTTCAAAGATTGGAAACATTGCTTTCTACAAAAATATTTTTTATGCAAAAATTTTCCTGCTTGTATTGATTCTATTTACATGCGTTGGAACGCGCTCTAAGAAAAACATTGAACTTAAACCTTTAAATCATATTGCTTTTCCTGTTTTTGTCGGACTTATTTTGTTTTTCGGAAGTTGTTTTTTTGTTGGAAATAGCGTAATAACGTCTCTTTCTTTCTTTGACTATGTATATATCGTTACCACCATATCAGGGACATTGTTATTAAACGTTGGTTTTGACAATATATCAAAGTTTGTTCAACATAACTTAATGAAAGACAGATTTAACATTGAAAACGAATCTTTTGAGCAGACCGAAAAACTGCTTAATACGGAATATTCCGTCAACATTCCGATGTCTTATTACTATAAAAAAAGACGGCACAAAGGATGGATAAACATCGTAAATCCTTTCAGGGGTTCGCTTATTTTGGGAACTCCTGGAAGCGGTAAATCTTATACTTTCGTCAATTCGTATATACGTCAATTATCGGCTAAAGGCTTTTGCCTTTGTGTGTACGATTTTAAATTTCCCGACCTTGCCAAACTTACCTATTATCAATTCCTTAAAAACAAACAAATAGGTATTCTGCCGAAAAATGCCACATTTTATGTGGTTAATTTTGCAGACGTTGAGTTGTCAGTACGGTTTAATCCACTGAAAAGCGAATATATACCCACCCTGGCCGCCGCTCTCGAGACTTCACAGGCTCTTATTGAAGCACTGAAAAAAAGCGCAAGCAATGTAGAAGGTGGTGGTAATGAACAATTTTTTACGCAGTCGGCCGTAAACTTCACGGCAGCGGTAATATATTTTCTTTCAAAACACGAGAACGGTAAATACAGTAATTTGCCACATGTCATTTCTTTTATGAATCAATCTTATGACGATATTTTTACTGTTTTGTTTTCTGACATCGAGTTACATAGCATATTATCACCTTTTTATTCGGCGTATAAAAACAAGGCATTTGAACAGTTAGAGGGACAGGTAGGCAGCGCAAGAATCCAAATTTCACGCCTTGCCACAAAGGAAAGCTATTGGGTACTGTCGGAAGACAAAAACCAAGAGTCAATCAACCTTAAAATTAGCGATAAAGCGCATCCTTGTTACCTTGTTATTGCCAACTGTGCTGAAATGCAAGAAATTAACAGTGCTTTGAACGCCCTGATGCTTAACCGGCTTGTACGGCTGATTAATTCAAAAGGAAATTTGCCTTCAGCAATCATCATCGACGAGTTACCTACGTTGTACTTTCATAAAATTGCTAACTTGCTTTCTACCGCGAGAAGTAATAAAGTTGCTGTTGTGCTTGCTTTACAGGAACTACCGCAGTTAAAGAACGCATACGGCAGGAATGGCGCAGAAGAAGTTACCTCTGTAATCGGAAATGTTATTTCAGGCTCTGCAAGAAACAAAGAAACGTTGGATTGGCTTGAAAAAGTTTTTGGAAAAATTAAACAAATCAAAACGAATGTGTCTATTGACCGTAACAGGCAAACCGTTTCACTTAATGAGAATATGGACTTTTTAATTCCTGCTTCAAAGATTGCCGGTTTGCAAACATCCGAATTTGTCGGACAAATTGCTCTTGATTTCAGTATTACGGAAGAACAGGTAGAAAGTACAATGTTCCATTGTCGTGCGGAACTTGATGTAGATGCAATTACGCATGAGGAAGGAAAATATTTTGATACACCGGTATATTATCAATTTGAATCCACGAAAGATAAAGAAGAAATTTTAATGGCTAATTTCAACAATATCAATGAAGAAACAAGACAATTAATTGCTAAAATCGTCGAAATTGAAAGCGAGAAAGATTAAAATATATTGTTGTACAAAATATTCTTTTATTTGGGTTTTTCACTTATTTTTTGTAATTTTGTCGGTATGAGAAAGAAAGACGAAATAAGAGAATATCTGTTTGAAGAACTAAAGGCGAATCATACGCTTTGGTCGTATGACAAATCCAATATGACTGCATCTTCACTTACCGATGAACTGATGATAGAAACGGTATTGATGCACTTGGACTTGGATAATATTGACATGCTTTTTCTTCTTTTCCCTAAAAAACTAATCAAGGAAGTTTGGAAATGGAATGTATGTGCTTTAGAGCCACGTTACCACAGTTCAAATATCCTGTTCGCAACAATCTATTTCAACATAAAAAACCCGCAAAGGTACGTTGTCATGCAAGCACGAAAGGCATTTAGAAAAAAAATAGCAGGAAATTAAAAATGAAAGGGATATTACCAAAAACAGCAGATGTATTGCAGCAAATTTCTACATTCGACTGCATCAATGATTATGTTCTTATCGGGGGTACGGCTTTAGCACTGCAAATAAATCACAGGGTAAGCGAAGATATTGATTTCTGCAAATGGAAAATAACTAAAACGGAAAAGCCGCAGGTAAACAGATTGGGTATTGAAAAAGAATTATCCCAGGTTGGATTTGCAAAACGCGATATTTTAGATACATACCATGTCGATTATACCGTAAAGGACGTGAAAGTTACGTTTTTCTGCAATAGTCTTTACAAAAAGCCGGCACAGTTACAAACTACAACCTTAATAAATAACGTCAGACTGGCCGATATAAACAGTATCGGAATGATGAAATTAGAGGCAATGATGTTCCGCTCGAAGTTAAGGGATTACTACGATTTTTTTTCAATTTTACAAGCAGGGGGAAACTTTAACCTAATCATTGACGGATTCTTAAAATATACCAACCATGACTACCGTACCAGAGATGTGTTGTCATTGTTAGCGGATGCAAAACGGATTGATTCGGAAAGAAACATTAACCATCTTTTACCCAAATATCAGGTGGCCCAAAATGAAATAAGTGCTTTTTTGTTGCCTTATATCGAAAATTACAAAAATTTAAGAAAAGGATTTACTGTAGATGAAATGAAGGACGAACTGAAAAAGGCGGGAGTTAAATTTTCCGCCCTTTCCGAAGTGCAAAAACTAAAATTGCTCAAAGGAAAGGAAATAGATATTAATATGGCGACTATGCAACTCGTCAGAAACAATGATGGCGGCGTTTCTCTCAATATTCAATGTCAGGAAAAGAATCAGGCGAATAAATATAATATAAAATATTAAATATAAAAATTTTATACGAAGCAACGAATAAGTAACATTAGCATAATTTTATGTATCGTAAAGTATGAAAGCAATTTGGAAAATAATTACGTTAATAATTGAAATAATAGCTGGGACTATGGTTTCGACTATTGCCGTGTTGGTGATTTTCGATATTTTAGGAATGCTCGTAAAGGGCAACTCATTTTTGTATTCTATTGTGCAAATCTTTTACGCATTTGCTTTGGTTGCTGCATGGATTCTTGTTGTTCTTTATGTTGTACGTAAACGCACAATGAAAAAGGCATTCGTTCCTGTAACTCCGATAGAGAGACATGCTTTGTGCGCCAAACGCAATAAACCGAAAAGAAGTAAAATGAGGTTGTTTTTGGGATTATTTGCTTTAATTTCAGGCATTTTTTTAATTAATTTCAGGTCTGTGACCCGCCCGGAAAGGAATTATTAAATTGATAAAATATTGTGTGTTTTTGGTAATTCAAATGTTCCTTCTTTTTCTTTCCGGTTTTTTATAAATTATTTATATCTTTGCGGACTTTTATTTAAAGTTAGTAGATAAAATGAATGAATTTTCTGATAACACAATTTTCGTTTTTTGCGACCGGTTACGTCAGGTGCGCAAAAAATTTAATTTAACTATTGAAGAATTGGCTTTAAGAACAGAACTTAATTATACTCAAATACGACGTTTAGAAGGAAAAATTACCCAAAAAAACAACAAAAAAGTTTACCATGGCGGCGATGGACGTGCTGTTACGCTTATTACCCTACTTTTTTTTTACAGTCAACGAATTTCTATTGATATGCTAATGAATTTCAGTATCCCTGTTTCGGAAATACCGTTTGACAAAGGCATTGAAAAAAATATTACCAAAGAAAAATTACTCCAACTTATGACAGGTATGCGAGACCTTCTTACGTATATGGAGTAAAAAAAATAAGCGGTTTATTGATTGGCCGCCTATTTTTTTGATTTTGTGATAGCTGTGATTCAGCGTTTTAAGTCTTAATTATTCCGTTTTTTCCTTACTGTTTGCAAAAGCAACTATATCAATTTTGTCTGCAAACATAGCCATCACCGGTACGGAATTGTCGTTTTTGTCTTTTCCTATTTTTGCGTATGGCGTACCTGATACGATAACCGTAGCAAACTGTTTCAAATGTTCTACAATGCTTGGCGCATCTTCCCCCTTAAAATTTTGGGTTACTTCTACTTTGGGCGCATCTTTACCCTTACCTGTTTCGTACAAAGTCATGGAAATAAAATTTCCTTTTTCCCCTTTGTTTACTCTTGCATCGGCAATAAGTTTGCCGGAAAAAAATAATGTGTTCATAATCAATTTTTTTTTAAATGGATACTATTGGTTTATATTAAAGTTACTTATCGCTTTTTCAAGTTCTATCTTTGCTTCTTGCATAACGTATTGGATGTAGTTTAATATTGGCAAAGGGTCAATGCTTTTACCGTTAAAAAGAATCCCGAAATGCAGATGTTCGCCGGTACTTCTGCCGGAACTGCCGGATATTCCTATCGGCTGTCCTGCTTCAACGGCTTCTTTCATGCTTACGAGCCTTTGGAATAAATGTCCGTATGTTGTGATAAATTCCCCATGTTCTACCTGTATAAATTCGCCAAGCTCACGGTTACGGCCAGATTTTACAACTTTGCCGGGCATAATGCTGTACACATAATTGAAGTCAGCATCCATATCAACTCCTCTGTGAAATGTCCGTTTGCCGGTAAATGGGTCGTTTCTGTATCCATATGGTGAGTTGATTTTTATTTCGTCAATAGGCAATGCTAAATTTTGCCGCTTATTCATTCCGTCAATAACGTATTGCTTTTCGTCATCTATCTTTATCGGCTGTAGAGGTTGTACCTGTCTTGGGGCTGTTTTGTTCGTTCCTTGTTCTTCTGCAATGATTTCATCTACCGCTTCCTCTTTTATTTTATCTTTCGGCAATAACGTATTAAATTGTCCTACTGCATTATAACTGAATATCACAAAAAAAAGTAAGAGGAAAATCTTATTTATTTTTTGTCTTTTGTTCATTTTTTGAATATTTTTTATAACTTTGCAGCAAAGATAGTAAAAATTTGACTAATATATAAACTTATGGAAAATTTTTTATTTGAGGAACTTCCTTTTACCTCTCTTGAATTATTAGGATTGACAAAAGAAAAAATTTTAGGGCTTGATAAAGATAATTTAATGCGTCTGTTGTCGGGTAAACGTACTGATATTTTACGTTTTGATTTCTATTTTTCAGGTAAACGTGTCATTGCAGATGGAAAATTGCTTTTGGAACGCAACAATGATAATGTTACCGCTTCCGTTATTCCTGTGCGTAAACAGATTGAAAATCAATACAACCTAACCAATGATGAATTAATTAAGTTATATTGTGGTAAACTTATAAACAAAAATATTGACGGTCAAAGACATTTATTGCAACTTGACAGGGAAACAAACGAGGTTATCCGTGCTAAAACCGCTCATATTGCCGTGCCTTTTCAGATTGATGCAAAAGAACGTGAAAGATTATTGAAAGGTAAATCTATTCGCATTGATACGGATTCAGGTAATACAAAGGTAAGAATTGACTTGTTAAACGGAAAAGGCTTTGCCTTAAACGGTGAAACTCAAAAGATAAGGTACGTTGGCACTAATTTTACGGAAACAGACATTAAAACACTTAATCTTGACCAATTCAACCTGAAACAAGACGAAATTTATCGGCTGATGGATGGATATAAAATCATTGTAGAACTTCCCGATGGAACAAAATCTAAAATAGGTCTTGAAAGAAACGAGGATAATACTGTTTCTGTTCAACTGTTTCCGGTAAAAAATGAGATAAATAATGATTTGCATCTTCAGCAAGAGCAGTTGGATTTGCTTAAAAAAGGGCAAACAGTCTTAACGCTTACAGATAATGTATGGTTTATTTGTCAGTTAGATAAAGAAACAAACGAGATATTACGCAGAGAACTAAATAGCGTTAATACCCATGTCATAAGGGGTATTGAACTAAAGCCGGAAGAAAAAGACAACCTGGTCAATGGGATGTCTATTTCTCTCGTTAATCAATTAACCGGTGAAACAGTAAATGCAAAGTTGGATTTGAATCATAAACAGGGAATTATTATTGAAGATGATTCAATAAAATTAAAAGAATTGTACCAAGCAGGCGAGAAGGCAAATATCGTGCTTGAAAGTAATTTTCGCAATATAATTGAACGAGATAAATTTGTTGACCGTAATTGTCTTGATATAAAAGATTTGTCTAACTCTGCAAGGGCGGCTTTTGATGAGAAACAAAAATTTTATTTTGATTATCACAATCCGGGTATTGTTGGTTTTATTCGGACTGACGAAAATCGAAGTGAATATATGGCCTTCGTTCAAAATCCGGCTAATTTTTCAATAAAAATGTAATTTATTAATATTTATATATTTAAATAATATGGAAAAAATTGATTTAACACAATTAAGTAACGATGAACTGATACAGTTACATCAAGACGGTAAGATTTCTACCCTGGAGTTTATAACTAATAATGATGAGTTTTCCAAAGAATTTAACGATAGTTGTATTTTTTACAACTATACCCCTACAGAAGAAGTGGCTGAGCAGTGGTATGAGAATCATTGTAATACTTTTGAAAATCACTTTGGCAAAGATGAAGAAATTGATTTGGCGGAACTAATACAGTAATGTCATGGCAGCACAATATAAAAGCAAAGCACTTGAAGTATTTGCAGGCCTTGTTTTGGATAAAATACAACAAGTAAATAAAGATTGGAAAAAGCCATGGATAACAAGTCCTGTAGGATTTCCTCGAAATGCTATAACCGGGCGCATGTATTCAGGCTTTAATAATTTAATGCTTTTCTTTGAAACAGAACGTAAAGGTTATTCAATGCCTGCTTTTCTTACTTATAAACAAACGCAGGATGCAGGTGCGTATGTTTTAAAGGGGCAAAGAAGTTTTCCGGTAACGTATTGGCATTTCTACTATGCAGAAAAGAATAATCCGTCTAAAACAATTACACGAGAAGAATTTAGCAAACTCTCTGAAAGTGATAAAACTAATTACAATAAAAAATTCTTTTTAAAGGATTACGCGGTTTTTAACATTGACCAAACATCAATCCGAACAGACAAACCTGAACTTTACAAAAAAATTAAATCTAAATTTAATTTTATACAGTTAAATGATGAAAACGGAATGATAAAATTGCCAATACTTGATGAGATGTTAGCGAATAAATCTTGGTTGTGCGATATTAACGTAAAAGAAAGCAACAGAGCCTTTTATAGCGTTACAGATGATTATATTACAGTTCCGTTAAAGTCTCAATTTGAAGATGGCGAAAAATTCTATTCTACTTTACTGCACGAAATGACACATTCAACCGGTGCAGAAAGCCGTTTAGACCGAAAATTTGGTTTTTTTGCTACTCCCGAATACGGCAAAGAAGAATTAATTGCTGAATTTACGGCTGCTTTAACGGCTGCAACTCTTAATATGTCAACTACCATTCAGGAACACAACGCTCAATATCTTAAAGGGTGGTTGGAAACAATAAAAGAACAACCAAGCTTTATTCTTACGTTGCTCTCTGATGTAAACAAGGCTTACAATTTGATTTCCGACACCATCGGAATTGATGAAAATATTGAGGCTAAAGTAATACAATCTCATAAAGAAGATTTTGCACCGGTAGAATTTGTACAGCCCGAATTAAATACCTATAGTTTGGAAAAAGGAAATACTTATCTGTTAGGGGACAGGCAAGTTATATTTACAGGGGTAGCAGCCGGCGGTATTTTTAACTTCAAATATCCCGATTCAGGTAAAACCGTACAATTAATTTCGGAAGGAAAGCCGCCAAAGGGTATAAGACCGTTTAACGATGATACCGATTTGAAAGTAAAACCGGAAAAAAATCTTCAATCGAATTTTACATTAGACGATATTCCTAAAAATGAACTGAAAGCATTAGGGATAAAATTTTCGGAACTTTCGGCACAGGACAAACAAAATTTAATCAAAGGGAAGGAAACAAAAGAACTTTCTATAAAGCATAATGGCGTAAATGTAGATGCAAAATTATCCCTTAAAAGAAACGAAGATAATACCGTATCTTTGCATTTTATGCCGGTGCAGGCGGTTGAAATTATACAAGGAATTAAAATGTAGAAGTATGGCTTCGTTCAGGGAATATAGAGATAGGGTATCAATAATGCAAATTGCTGAATATTTGGGTTATAAACCACTTACTGGCAAATTTACAAAAGCAAGACCTGTTTTAAGGGATGCCGCAGGTGATACTATTCTCATCAAAAACCCTACCAATCCTTCTACACAACTTTATTGGAATTTGGGAAATAACGAATATGGTAGCGTTATAGACTTTGTAAAGAATAACATAAACAGATTTAGCAACTTACGTGGCCGTAATGACATTGATAGCATTAATATAATTTTAAACTCATTTTCGGGGATTGCTTACGACAATTCGCAATATATGAACAAGCCGGTAGCTGAAAAAAGTATTTTCAGATTGGATGATTATCAGATTGAATCACCCGATATCCGGCAACTTAAATATCTTTCGCATGAAAGAAAACTTAATCAACAAACGATTAAAGATTTTTTGCCTTTTATCCGCATTGTTGAAAATAATGGGTTTAAAAATGTCGCTTTTCCTTTTACCGTGCCGGACGAAGATAATATTGTCAGAGGGTACGAGATGCGGAACTTTGGTAACTTCAAATCTTTTTCGTCCGGAGGCGATAAAGTTAATGCTTCATGGGTGGCGGATTTTTCACCTACCAATGTGCAGGTTTCAAAAATCTTTTTCTTTGAATCGGCTATTGATGCAATGTCTTTCTATGAATTAAAACCGGTTGCTTTTGAAAAGGAACGCTCTGTATTCGTATCGTCAGGCGGGTATCCGTCTATCGGACAAATGCAGCACGTTTTTAATGCTTTCCCAAACGCTCTACAGGTTTTCGGATGCCACGATAAAGACTTATCCGGTCATTTGTTCGATATTCAACTTGCGTGTTTGCGTGAAAATCTAACGCTGCTTAAAACAAAAAATGCCGATTCAGTTATATTTACAATAAACAATAAGACGTGTCAAATTGAAAATGAAAAGGTAAGCCTTAAATATTTTCTGCAAAAATGCGGAATTGAAACAAATGTAAAGGCTTTAAAGCCAACATTCGGCAAAGATTGGAACGAAGCATTAAAAAATAAGCACGTTCAGAGTTCGGAAAAAAAACCTGTTTTTGGAATTAAATAATTGATAATTAAAATAATATAATTATGAGTGAAAGCGCAGACGAAATTTCAAAATTGCATACTGATGTTGCTGAGATTTTTGCAAAGTTGATTTTTGCAAATGGACTTGGAAAAATGAAAAGGGATGAATTGTTTCAATTAGGAAGCAAATTGAAAACGAGAAAATATGCCATGCCGCCTGTTCCGAATAGCAAAAATGTTAAACTAACCTCTCAAGATGGTAAACAATATATATGCAGTGCAAAAGCTGATATTGAAATAGCCATTTTAGAAATGTTGACAAAAGAAAAGATTTATGAGAACACAATTAAACGGATTAATTCAGGCAAAGACGTTCATGTCGACAAACATTCTGATTTTACAAAGCAAATGTTTGCTTCATTGGGCGGAGTTGATTCTGAGTTGCTCCACAATACAGAAAGGATGGAGTTGTTTAAAGATGAGCACAATAAAATTTCTATTCGATTTGATTTGAATAATTTAGCCTCTAAAGAATATGGTTCGGTTTACTTACGACATTACACAGAAAGTGATAGACCCTATGAATACATGGTTGGATTAAGGAAACACGGTGATAATACTCAGATTGAACAATACTTATCAAACGATGCACAACTGGAAAGGTTTTTGACTGAAAAATTGGTTTTAAACGAAAAGGCTTGCCTTATCAACAAGAAAGAGGGGTATTTGTTTAATGAAAACGAAATAGATAAAGCCCAGCTAAAAGATGCAGGCATTAAATGGAGTGAACTTTCGGAAGTACAGAAAAATGACCTGCTGAAAGGAAAGGAAACATCGTCAGTTGCCATTACACGACTTGACAAAAACGGTAAAAAACATTATTCTAAAGGACACCTTAAATTATCAAGGTTGGATGCTAATTCGGCAAATGTTTTGTTTCGACCGGAAAATTCAAAGGGGTTAAAAAAGAGTTTTGTAATGAAAATGTAGAGGATATGATAACGTTAAAACCTACATTGAGATATTGGATAATGACAAATTTAGTATGGTTTGTTATCATTTCCCTTTTGTTCCTTTCGGTTTATACTTTTCGGCTCGAATGGTATATAAGTTATCTTTTAGGATTGGTTACCATATTTCTCGTAATGGTTTCAATGTGGAATTACGTAGTTTTGCGTTGTATAACTTATATTATAGATATAGAACAGATTATAATTAGACATGGCGTATTCAACCGTTACACTAACTACATGGAGCTTTATCGTGTTTACGATTATCAAAAAAGACAGAATGTTATTGAAGGCGTTTTTGGGCTTATGAATTTAGTGCTACTTTCACGTGATGTAAGCCATCCTAAGATTGTTTTTTTAGGATTGGCCAATAATGATGATATGATACCTCTTATCCGTAGCCGGGTTGAAACAGAGAAGAAAAGAAAAAATATTGTTGAATTTAATAATCCATTTGGAGGGTTTGTATAAAATATTATAAAAATTTAAATAATGAAAACATTGATTATTAGTTTAATTTCTATGGCGTTTGGTTTGGGTATTATTGCCATAATACCCATACAATTGAACAAATTGTACAGGAAAGACAGAAAAAAAAATTTTCAAATTTTTCTTGTTTTCTTATTTATTTATATAGTTTTGGTATCGGTGATGGTTTTACCTGAATGGTTTAACGGTTACGTTGAATAATTAAATAAATTGAAAAATGATGGAATTAAAATCTGAATTTAAAATTATCCGGAGTACGGAAGAATATGTGTACATTATTGATTGCGAAACAGATGGCATGAAATCTGTAACCAATGATGCCGCAAGCGTAGTATCTTTTTTAAACGAAAAGCATGAGCTGGGAGATAGACGGTTGATATACAGGGACAGCGCAGGGCAAATTGATGAAATTTTACATAAAAATGGAAGATTTTCAGGTTTTGCGGCGGGTTATAAAGGAATAACGGATGAGTTAGAAAAGTATTAATCAGCACGAAAGTACGTAATAATATGGCACAATTAACACCTCATAACGCTATTCAACAAGTATTGTTGCAGTATATTCTTGATTATCATCCTTATATGAAGGAAAATGAACAGGATATGATTGATTTTATTGTAATGAGAGCTGAAAACGCCTATCAATCATTTTTAAAAGCATCAAGCGAAGGTAAGAACGGCTATGAATGTCAGCAGGAATCAGATAATACACTATTTGCAGGACTGCACTTTTCCCCCATTACCTACCTTATAGAAGTAGGTATGGATAATTTCAACTATGAAATGGAAAAAGAGGAAGCGGTAGGGGTTTACAAAAATCCCAAGGTTAGGGAAATATTTGGAAATTACGGCGAGGAAATAGAAGGCGACCCCAAAGAGCACCTTCTTATTCAAGAACTCTTACCATACTTGAAACATTTAAAGGGGAAAGTAAACGATTAAAAAAGGGGGGATAAAACAGTGAAAGAAAAAAAGAATTTTTTATTAAAGGCTGTTGCCGTTATAATGATGTTTATACTTACCTTTTCTTCTGTTAATTTGTTAAATAAATTATCGGTAATTACCGGAATAGGTACTCGTGCTGTATCGGTTTATCTTGTTGTAATTACGTGCGCTGTGCTGATTCTATATCTTTTATTGCAGCGTGAACGCAGACAGGTCAAAAAATTTTCTGATACAATGAAGGATGACTATACAAATATTGCTGAAAGCAAAGAACGTGAAACGGAATCTATGGAATTGAAATCTAAATTTAATATTATCCGAAGTACGGAAGAATATGTGTACATTATTGATTGCGAAACAGATGGCATGAAATCTGTAACCAATGATGCAGAGAATGTAGTATCTTGTTTAAGCGAAATTTACGAGTTGGGGGAAAGACGGTTGATATACAGGGACAGCACAGGGCAAATTGATGAAATTTTACATAAAAATGGAAGATTTTCAGGTTTTGCGGCGGGTTATAAAGGAATAACGGATGAGTTAGAAAAGTATTAATCAGTTACAAATGGCGACAAGCAGGGATAAACTGACCGCGAATATTGATGCGATAGAAATTGCATTAAAACTTGGTAGTGAAATACCAACACCCGAACAACGCCGTATTTTGCAACAATATGAGGGATTTGGCGACTTAAAATGTATTTTGCTCGACCCGAAACACCCGGAACGCTTTGCAAAGTCAGAACAGCCGCTTATTCCGCTTGTTGAACGGTTGCATGAGGTAATCAATTCCAATTCGCCAACACAATTTAATTCATATTATGCTTCATTGAGAGCAAGCGTTTTAACTTCTTTTTATACACCTTATGAAATAATATCTGCAATAGATAACGCTTTTGTAAACAACCGGCTTACTTTCGGGAACGTGTTAGACCCATCTGCTGGAAACGGTGCATTTACTTCAATCAAAGGGGATAACTATACGCTTGTAGAAAAAGACCTTATAACAAGTAAAATTCTTGCTGCTCTCCATCCCGACAAAAAGGTAATAGCAAAAGGGTTTGAAGATATACCGGCACGATATAATAACTCTTTCAACCTTGTTATTTCTAATATTCCATTCGGGGATTTTAAGGTGTTTGATGCCGCTTATATTAATAGCAATAACGCCAATCTCTCATATTCGACAAACGCCGTTCATACCTATTTCTTTCATAAAGGGCTTGACACGTTGCGAAATGGCGGATTGCTTGCCTATATTGCACCTACCGGCATAATGGATGCAAGAGCACATGAAAATTACAGAAAACATCTTTTATCCCGCGCACATCTAATTTCAACTGTACGGCTTCCTGAGAATACATTTGATAGCACGAAAGCGCAATCCGACCTTATCATTTTGCAAAAAGACAATAACCGGTCTTTATCTACGCTTCTTTCCCCATTGGAAGAAAGTTTTATAAGAACGACAAATGTTGGAAATAACATATTTATCAATGAACTTTATGCAGTTGGGAATGAAAGGGTGGCGGCAACTCAAAGCAGAGTAGATACAAATATGTATGGACAGCCGGATATCAGGTATGTACATGAAAATGGCATGTCCGGTATTGCCGCAATGATGCAAATGCTAATCGAAAGCGATATAAGGGAAAATATAAATAGACGACTTTTTATATCTCATAATCAATCTGTGCAATCTACCACTAATAGACCTGTGCAGTTATCATTGTTCGATACGATAAACGAATTTCCAACTATTAAAAAGGAAGAAGAAGAACCTAAAACATTTCCTTTTGAGAATAAAGAGTATGACGTCGCCGGCTGTTTTCAGGTAGCAGATAACCATGTCGGCATATCAAACGGCGATGGAACGGCAAACTTTTATGAGGGTAAAAATGAGGATGTTAAACAATTAATACGAGATTATGTAAGTTTAAGAGATTCTTATTATACGCTTAAAAATTTTGAAAACGAATTTTTACGTGAGAACTCGTTAAAACGGTCTAATTTGAATAAGGCTTATGAAACGTTTATTAATACGCCTTATTCGTTAGCGGTATTACATCGTCAAATAACTCTGAAAGATGCCTTCGACTTATTAAGAAATGAGCCATCCTATATTGAACTTAAAGGGCTTGAAATAGATAGAGACGGCAAGATAAGTAAGGCTGATATTTTTTTTCAGCCGGTTGCTTTCGGACGTGAGAAAGATATTTATACAGCGCAAGAGGCGTTGAATTTGTGCCGGAACAAGTACAACGCAGTTGATATGGATTATTTACATTCTCTTACAAGATTGGATGATAACCAAATTTTAGAAGAATTACATGGACAGATATTTAAGAATCCTGAAACAATGAAATACGAAACATCGGATATATTTCTTTCAGGTAACGTTGTAGAAAAATACGATGCAGCCGTTAAAGCGTTGTATGAAAACCCTGCCGATTATAATATTCAAGCCGCAGTGAATGCACTTAAAAATGTAATACCGGCGAAGATTCCATTCCATGAAATAGGTGTGAATTTAGGGGAACGATGGATGCCGGAAAAGTATTTTGCTGACTTTGCGTCACACATTTTTAAATCCAAGGCTCAGGTTAAATATAACAGTGTAATTGACCAATTTAGCGTGAATACTAATGCAACTTATTATGTAATTCAGAAATATTCTGTCCAAACAGCAAACCGTTATTATTCAAGTTCTGAGGTTTTTCTTTTTGCAATGATTGATACCATACCTGAAATGACTAAAAAAATCGGGTATGGCAAGGATGCAAAGACAGTTCCCGACACGGAAGGGATAGAGAAAATGAACGCTACCATATTGGGAATACAAAAGGAATGGAAGCAATGGTGCGAAAATTTGCCAAGCGAAGAAAAATTTAAGATAGAGGATATATACAATCGTAAGTTTAATTGCTTTATACGTCCGCAGTTTGACGGCTCTTTTCAAGATTTTCCGGATTTAGACCTTTCACGTATAAATATTAAAGAATTGTACCCATCTCAAAAAGATGCAATATTGCGCGTAAAATGCAACGGCGGGGGAATAATAGACCATACGGTAGGTGGCGGTAAAACTGCAATTATGTGTATCAGCGCATACGAAATGAAACGTTTAGGTATTGTAAATAAGCCGCTTATAATAGGAATGAAAGCAAATACTTCCGAAGTTGCAGATACATTTAGAAAAATATATCCTGAGGCTAATTTACTTTATGCCGGGGAAAAAGAATTTGGTAAAAAACAACGTGAAAATTTTTTAATCAAGATTCAAAATAATAATTTCGACTGCATCATCATGACACACGAGCAATTTAAATGTATACCGCAGGCAAGTGATATTGAACTTGAAGTATTGACTGAAGAATTGAATAAGATTGACGAAGCATTATACGCTCTCAAACAAGGCGACTTTTCTTTTAAACGAGCCGAAAAGGAACTTGAAAAAGCCAAACAAAATCGAATTGCACAAATTAAGGCCATCCATTACAAAATCAATCAACAGCGAGATAATGTGGTAGATTTTAAGAATATGGGTATTGACCATATCTTTTGTGATGAATCACATAAGTTTAAAAATACTTCAATCAAAACAAGGCATACAAGAGTTGCCGGAATTGGTAATACGCAAGGCTCTCAACGTTCACACAATATGAAGATTGCTATCCGTACAATTCAAAATAGAACAGGTAGAGATTTAGGCGCCACATTTCTTTCCGGCACTACTATTGTAAACTCACTTACAGAAATGTATGCTTTATTTGAATATTTGCGCCCAAAATCCTTGGCCAAACAAAATATTTTGTCTTTCGATGCGTGGGCTTCGGTCTTCACCAAAAAAACAAAAGAAATTGAGTTTAACGTTACAAATGAACTACTTTTAAAAGAACGTTTTAGAGAATTTGTAAAAGTTCCGGAGTTGGCTCTTTTTTATAGCGAAATAACTGATTTTAAAACGGCAGAGGATATAGGGCTTGACCGTCCTGTTAAAAATGAAATACTTGTTGCCATTGAACAAACCGAAGAACAAAAAGATATGTTCAACCGGCTAAAAGAATTTGCCAAAACAGGCGATGGCAAAGTTATATATAGAGAGGAATTAACGGCAAACGAAAAAACCGCAAAAATGCTCATTGCTACAAACACAGCGCGTAAAGCATCTATGGATTTGCGCCTTATAGACGATAAGAGATTTTCAGAGGATTCAAGCAACAGGACAAAGATAGTGGCTGATAAAGCATACGAATATTACGAAAAGTACAACCCATATAAAGGCACACAGTTTATATTTAGTGATTTAGGCATATATAAAGGAAAAGATACATTTAGTATTTACGGCGACATAAAGGAAAAATTGATTGAAAAGGGAATCCCCGGAAATGAAATACAATTTATACAAGACTACAATACTGATAAGCAACGAGAAAACTTGTTTAAACAAATGAATGATGGAAAGGTACGCATCCTGATAGGAAGTACAGAGAAGTTGGGAACAGGCGTAAATGCTCAGGAACGTTGTGTGGCCATCCATCATGTGAACATCCCTTGGACACCGAAGGACTTTGAACAACGCAATGGGCGGGGAATCCGTAAAGGAAACAGGGTTGCTAAAATGTTTGCAGGAAATAAAGTGGACGTACTGATATATGCAACGAAGGAAACGCTTGATACCTACCAATTTAATTTGGTGCAAAATAAGGCTCATTTTATTTCTCAAATAAAAAACAACAATATCAATGTACGCACACTTGACGAGGGCGCAATGGATGAGAACAACGGATTGAGTTATGCAGATTATATTGCTGTTTTATCAGGAAATATCGACCTTCTTGATAAGGCAAAGGTAGAACGAGAAATAATGCAATACAAGGCAGAAGAAAAGGTTTTCCTTGATAATGGAAGGGAAAGGGATTTTAAGATAAAAAATTTAACGGCAGACTTGAAACATACCAATAATTGTTTGGAAAAATTTAATATAGACAACGAAACATATAAAGCAATACCCAAAGACGAAAAAGGTTTTCCCCTTTCAGGGGCAACAGTAGGCGACAAATGTTTTTATGAAGCAAAGAATTTTGGCGAAGAACTAAACCGGGTACTTGATAAACCGAACAAAAATACTATGTCATACGTACAAATAGGGACGTTTGGAAATTTTAATTTGCTTATTATTGCCGAAAAACTGACATCCGAAAGTAACCAAGAAATATACGGTAACAGGCTTTTCGTTCAGGGAAATTTAAAATATCAGTACAACAAAGGTAGCGTTGCAAGAACGGCAGAGATAGCCGGTAAATATCCAATTAATGCACTTAACCGTATAGAAAATAGCCTAATACCACAATACACAAAATTGGCTTCCGAGCAAACACAAAAAATTGAGGCTTATAGAGCCGTAGAGTATATATTTCCAAATAAAGATAAACTTGAAGCAGCGGAAGCGAGGCTTGTAGAAATTAAGGCAAGACTTGAAAAAAAATACGGCGCAGGAAAAACATCCGAATTGAGTTTTGAAATGCAGCATCGTACCGGGTTTAGGTTGTAAGAATTGTTACGTTGGTGAACATTGTTTTTTGTACCTGTCTATCTTTTTCCACGCCGGTAATCGTATGGTTGTATTGGATTGGGAACGCTGAATATGTTTTTCTTTTCGTTTTTCGCCTGTGCTTCCAATTCTGCCATACGTTTGTTCCGGCTGTAATAATAATTCCAAGCCAAACCTGATTTTACCATTTCTTCATTTACATTTATTCCATCCACATAAACCGTACCCAAAATCCTGCCGTACATATCCCTTTCTTTATACTCTATCTCCACGGTCTTGCCTGCTATTAATGCAGAAAGGTAAAGGCGAGATTTTTCGCTAAAATCCTGACCTGTTTCCGGCGCATCAATATCAGCAAGCCTAATCCGTTCCTGTATGTTTCCTTGCATCAGAATAATAATTGTATCGCCGTCTATAACTTTGCTTACGCTGCCGCTTATTGTTTCAGATGCTGTATATATTATTGATATTAAAATGAATAGAAAATATTTCATCCGTTCTTTTTGCAAATATAAATATTTTTTTACTTTTTTAGGGCGTTTTTTTAATTATTTCGATTTTTTTATTTACTTTTGTATGTAATAGTTACAAGGTGATTATTAAAAGATATTTTAAAAGCATAACGCTATGAATACAAATAATAAACCTCACGGAAAAATTGTCTGGTTGGCATGGTCAATCGCAATGTCTCTACTTTTATTCTATGTTATTGATACGGTTTTTGAGTTCAATCTATTTACATTTCAGGTTTTTGTCGCAATAATGATGTTTTTTATAATCTTGCTTTTGCTTATCATTCTGAGTTGGATTCTCATACTGAAAAATAAATACGACCTGAATGGGGGCAAATTTGCAATAGTATTCAATAAAATGATGAAATTATTAGAACAACAATCTGAATTAGAAAAAGAAAATTCAGAGGCAAAAAACAAATAACTAAAATTACTGTAGGGGTCTCGCCAACATTTTACACAAAACCCCCTCTAATGAATATTTTTTGTTCTACCGTAAAAATATTTTTTATTTTTTTAGCAAACATTCAAAAAAAAGTTTTACCTTTGCCATTGAATACCCTTTCCGGTTTCAGTCGGTCAGGATAGCCACTCTGCTGTAGTGGCTTTTTTATTAAGTAATGGACAGAGTAAACGTATATATTGACGGCTATAATTTTTATCATGGGTTGAAAAAGATAAAAAAAACAGACCCCGATTGGCAAAGATTTTACTGGTTAGACATGGTAAAGTTGTTTGACCACTTCATTCTTCCCGGTCAAACCTTGCAAACGGTCTTCTACTTCTCTGCGCCCGACCACGAACCGGATAGAAGGCTCCGACAAGAGATATTATTTCGCGCCAACAAACTCGTTAATCCCGACCGGTTTGAAGTGATTTATGGTAAATACTATAAAAAAAACCTGACATGCAAACTATGCACCGGCAGATACAGAATCCACGAAGAAAAGCGTACCGATGTAAATATATGTGCCTTCATGATGAATGATTGCGCCCTTAACAACGTTGACAACATCATATTAGTTACTGCCGACAGTGACCTGATTACACCTATCGAACTAATTAGAAGATACTATCCCGGCAAAAAACTCCGCCTGTTCTTTCCGCCATTGGTACAATCGCGCGAACTTACTAACATTATGAAAGCCAAAAAGAAAGAACCAATCCATTTATCAAGGCACAAACAAAAATTCGTTAAAAGCCTTTTACCGGATGTAGTTTCAAACGATGGTACAACCCTTACAATTCCCGATAAATGGAACATACCTTATACTCCGCCTGTTCCTTCAAATATCGTTCTATGTAATTTGATGGACTTATATACGAAACATTTCGGCGGCGTTCAGCTCATAGAATTTAATCATCCCAACATGCCCGCCTTTATCAAAGACCTAAACGAGCACACTTCCCTCTAATCCCCCTCTGCTCTTTTCAACGTTTTCGTGTTCCAAACATTTATAAAGTGTCCGGGTGGATATATTTAGATGTTCGCAAATTTGGCGAACGGAGTAGCGGGGATTTTCAGATTCATACATTTGTTTTGCTAACGGCGCTATTTTCTTTGTTCTCGAAGTAATTCCTTTAGCACGCCCTAATAATCGTCCTTGTTCCCTTGCACTTGCTATCCCGGCTTGGGCACGTTCTCTGCGTAATATTGCTTCCATTTCGGCAAAGAGGGAAAAATTAACCAACATCATTTTTCCAACCTGTGTATCCGTATCAATTTTCTGCGCAACAGAATAAACATTTGCCCCCTTATCGTGGATGACTTTAACGTTGCTCATTACTTCTAACATATTACGCCCAAGCCTGTCGAATGCCCAGACATAAAGCGTATCACCCGGACGCAAAGACTTAATCGCGTTATCAAGTTCCGGACGTTTTGAAAAAGCAGATTTTTTTTCACTGTAAATGATTTCGCATCCCTCTTTTTGTAACGCTTCTATCTGCATGTCTATGTTTTGGGTTGCGGTAGAAACTCGCGCATATCCTATTTTCATCTTTATGTATCCCTATTCCGTGTCGGGCGCAACTTTTAATTAACCTAATGTACTACAATAAAATTCCCCTTTTCTGTAAAAATGATGCAAAATAACATCCTCATTGGCATCTGTTCCTATAATATATGTTTCAAAATACTTAATAGAAGATTTTTTTTGCAAGTTTTATGGCTTCGGATTTTGGTTTTTTGGGACGCTGTTATTTTATATTTTCAAAGTCTGCATAATTGGTTTTTTCTTCATATTTAAAGATTAAGCCCATTATGATAGGATTAAGTTCTGTTATAATTTCCCCGCTTTCCGAAAATTCCAACCCAATCAAACGGCCAAACCGTTCGCCATCCGGATAGGTTTTGATAACATAATAATGTTTTTTTAGTTTGTATACCTCCCCTGCAACTGGGGATGTTTCTGCATTACAAACCAATTCAAAATTATCTTCACTAATCAAGTCAAAACTTTTACCCACAACGTAGGTGGGTATACCTGATTTATTCGTTTTGAAAGAAAGATTTATCAATTCGCCTTTCTTGGTTTGAAATTCTATTTTCATTACAATAACCCTTTATCCGTGTCGGGCGCAACCATTATAATTAAATAAATATTTATTTTACAAAGAAATACATATACAAATCCATGAATTCCGAAATTTTGTCTTTAAAGATATAGCAAATTATCGGCAGTGAAACCAGGACACAATGATACGTTATAAAAATCACCTTGCTATGCTTGGCTTTCTCATCCTTTTTCTCTTGTAGAAAAATCTGCACTCCCATAATAAAACACATCATTACTGTCATTAGCGGCATAATTAATGCAAAGTATATCGTTTGCTTATCTATTTCCATTTTTTAAAAACTTTTTTTAAAACATCCAAAACAAAATAAAACGTCAATGCGCCAAATGCTAAATTGACAAGCATTATAATGCAAACAAACAAAAAATTCCACTCATTCATCTTTTACTTCAAATAATCGGTAGGACAAACTAATGCGTTTCCTGCAATCGTATCTAAATAACCATTTTCTAAGACTATTTTGGTTGCTTCAGGATTAATTTCAAGTCCATTTAATTTCCCTTCCTCATTCACAATCATATATCTATCGCCTTTTAAAAGCAAGACTTCTATATATCCTCCCAGAATAAATTGCAATTCTTTCAAATTGAAATCTTCCCTATTTTGGGGTTTTACCTGTTCGGAACGTCCATCCGGGTAGTATAATACCGATTTAAGTTCTTCTTTCATACTTCTTTAATATTTAATAATTTAAAAAATAAACAAAAGGGAATAAAATTTTTGCTCGTTCATGGCATATAATTTGCCGTCTATGCAAAAGTATTTCATAATCAAAAATTAATATTAATATAAAGACCATTTTTCAAGCATATCTTCGAGAATTTTTTTTGCTTTAATTTTTTTCTTGTTATTACGGCAAAATTCACTCAAAGCATCTATAATAATTTTACCTTCGTCGAAGTCCAACATCATTAAAGTATCACGCTTTCCGTCTGTGTTATCAAAAAATCTCATATCATCTTTATTTTAAATTCCAAACTTATAAGCCCATTCTAAACTTGCGGCTTCTTCTTTCATATCTAATTCATTCAATAATTCGTACATGCCGAAAACTTTACCTAAATATAGGTTAAACAACCGGCTTTCTGAATATTTTTTCTTCTTCTTTTCCAGAATATTCATTTGAGAAATTAATTGTGTTTCTAACTTCTCGGCTTTCTTCTTAATGCTAAATTGAATTAAGTTCTTAGAACAATCAGCACCACCAAAGAAAGCATCCTCTACTAAATAAATCTTTTCA
>Ga0099364_10000946_pt1 | contig 49372 bp, 34 predicted proteins | sample TergutTh196P3_FD_73070 | JGI IMG/M metagenome (GOLD analysis project Ga0099364, IMG submission 73070) | Microcerotermes parvus P3 segment gut microbial communities from Pointe-Noire, Republic of the Congo - Th196 P3 | ecosystem: Host-associated > Arthropoda: Insects > Digestive system > Gut ...
CGGAGGGGGAGAAAGCGAGGAAGTTGCGCTTATCATCACGGTGCGAGACACAGGGCAGGGGATGACGCGGGATCAGCTCACTAGGCTCTATGACAACTACTCGCGTTTTAACATGATAACAAACCGCTCGACGGAAGGCGTAGGTTTGGGCATGAGCATCACAAAGAGCCTAATCGAGATGATGGGCGGCACGATTAAGGTGGACAGCGCGCCTGGAATAGGCTCTGTCTTTGCTGTGCGATTGATGCAAAAACCTGCGGGCAGCGGGGAACTGGGAAGGGAACTTGCGGAGAATCTTGAGAAATTCCGTTTTTCGGGCGAATCACAGGCAAAGAGAGCGCAGGTCATACGCGAATATATGCCATATGGAAGCGTCCTGATCGTTGACGACATCGACGCGAACCTGTTCGTCGCGAAGGGTCTGATAAGCCCGTATGGAATCGCCGTCGAAACCGCGACCAGCGGATTTGAGGCGCTCGACAAGGTTCGCGCGGGGAATGACTACGACATAATATTCATGGATCATATGATGCCCCAAATGGACGGAATCGAAACGACGCAGCTTATCAGGGAAATAGGCTATCTCGAGCCGATTGTCGCGCTGACAGCCAATGCCATCACAGGACAGGCCGCCGTTTTTCTCGAAAAAGGGTTCGACGATTTCATTTCAAAGCCAATCGACATCCGCCAGCTCAATGCCGTTCTTAACAAGCTTATCCGCGACAAACAGCCACAGGAGGTAATCGAAGCGGCAAGGATGCAAAAGAGCGCCGCCGAGAATACCGTTGGGGGGGCTGTTCAATCCATGTTCGGGACCGATGGGGAAATTGGCGACGCCGCAGACGATCCGATTGCGCCGCTGCGGGGGGTAGATGGGCTGGACATAGAGCCGGCGGTCGCGGCAATGGGGGGTATGCACGATGTTTACATGGACACCGTAAGGCTAACCGCGCGCCTGTTGCCGGAAACGATTACGAAGATGGATGGATATTTGGCGGCGGGAGATATACCATCGTTTACCGTGGAGATTCACGGAATGAAGAGCGTCCTTAAAAACATCGGCGCAACGTCGCTCTCGATTGGCGCCGCCCAACTTGAAACAGACGCGCTCGGCGGCAGCGTGGAGGAAGGGTCATACTCGGCGTTCAGGGCTTCGCTCGATGCGTTTTCAAAAGAGCTGATTGCCGCTATCCCCGCAAAGGAAGAAAGCGCACAGCCCATAGACGCTGCCGAGCTGAAATCTGCTGTGGAAAATGCGAAAGCCGCCGCAGAGGGTTTCGACAGCATTCTAGCGCTCGAAATACTCTCCCCATTTACGTCGATAGGGGGCGACATGGGAAGCCTCATGGAAGAAATCATCCACGCACTCGAAGCCTTCGACTGCGAAACAGCAGCTTCAATGCTAAGGAGCTTCAATGGCGAAAAACCGCAATAAAAACAAGAAAATTCCCTCGTCCTGTCCCCGTATTCTGACTTCTGACTCCTGACTTCTGATTCCTTGCGCTCCGCAGAGCGCGTTAGCATATTATGACGTTTGTCATCGTTGGTTGTGAGTTCTGTCACCATACTAGCAAAAGGTATTGATTTCGCCCGATTTAGTATGATATTATCGCGCTACCAAAAAAGCGGAAAGGAGGACCCGACTGCTGCTGTAAGCTCTCAGTTGAACAAAGTACGTAAATTGAGACGCAAAACGCGCTATAGATAACAGCAGCTACGGGTAAGGATTATGCCAGAGTATTTGTCACCGGGCGTCTATGTGGAGGAATTCGAGTCCGGCGCAGTGCCGATGGAAAGCGTTGGCACTAGCACGGCAGGGTTTATCGGACTTGCTGAAAAGGGACCTGTTATCGGGAAACCGCAACTCGTCACCAGTTTCAGCGATTTCATGCGTTTATATGGGGGTCATCTCTCAGAGACCAAATATGGCGCATACCGTTATCTGCCGTTCGCCGTTGAGCATTTCTTCATAAACGGCGGCGCACGCGCATTCATCATGCGTGTCGCTCCTGCGGACGCCAAAGCGGCGGAGGGGAAAGCCCCGGCGCTGCTTGCCTTTACGGCCGCGAGCCCCGGCGAATGGGGCAACTCGATCAAAGTCAATCTCAGCAACGAATCAAAGCAAAAGACCCAGATTTTGGAAGCCAACGGCAAAAACGCGGTTCTCAAGAACGCGGATGGCTTCTTCGTCGGCGATGTGGTCGAATTCTTCGACGGACGCGCAAGCACATATGCCGCGATCACGGCAATCTCCGAAAAGACCGTTACATTCGATGCGGACGTTCCGCAATCCTGCGTTGACAAGGGGCTTGTACCGACGAAATTCGCGAAGAGCTGTGAACTGACCGTTTCGGTTAGAACAGCCGATGCCGCGGAAGAGTATCCCTTTGTTACGCTCAACACAGAGTCGCCGGATTACATCCTCTCCCGCATGTCAAAATCCGAGCTGGTCAAGGTCGCGATATTCGAAGGCGCGCCCGCAAAAGACGCAAAACCGGCCAAAGACGACAAAGCGAAGGATGCAAAAGAAGGCGATAAGCCTGCGGAAATCGCTCCTGCAGCCGCTGTGGGCAAAGCAGCTTCTCCGTTTGACTGCATCGGTGGAACCGGAGACGCTATCACCGTGGCGCTTAGCGACGGAAGCGACGGTTCGGTCGGCTCGATTTCGGCAGGGGACTTCATCGGAGTGGACGGCGGCCCCGGAAAACGCACGGGCATCCAGTCATTCATCGAGAGCAGCGGCGTGAGCATCATGGCGGTTCCGGGCGTTACAATCCCCGACGTATCGCTTTCGCTCGTTGCATACTGCGAGAACCAGAAGTCCGCGTTTGCGGTCATCGACATGCCGCGCGACAAGAAAAAGCCCGACGAGATGCTGACATACCGCGATATGTTCGATTCAAGCTATGTTGGTATATACCATCCATGGCTGGAAGTGAACGATCCTCTCGCGAAGAAGTCGATTTACATTCCGCCCTCGGGTTCAATGGCAGGCATATATGCCCGTTCCGACATTGCCGTCGGTGTGCATAAGGCGCCGGCGAACGAAGTGGTGCGCGCATGTACGGGACTTGAATACAGCTTCAACACAGGAGAGCAGGATCTCCTCAACCCCAAGGGCGTCAATCTCATCCGCGCATTCCCGGGACGCGGCATCCGCGTATGGGGCGCGCGCACGCTGAGTTCAAACGCGACATGGAAGTACATAAACGTCCGCAGGCTGTTCATATTCCTTGAGGAGTCTATTAGAGAGAACACTAACTGGGTCGTCTTCGAGCCCAACACCGAGGTACTTTGGGCGCGCGTACGCCGCAGCGTCGAAATGTTCCTGACGACTGTCTGGAGGAGCGGCGCGCTGTTCGGCTCCACCCCGGACGAAGCATTCTTTGTGGATATCGGGCGCAATACCATGACGCAAGACGATATCGACAACGGCCGCCTGATATGCATCATTGGCGCCGCGCCCGTGAAACCCGCCGAATTTGTGATATTCCGCATCAGCCAGTATACGGCCGGCGCGCAATAATCAAGCCGGCACATATACTTCATAGTTGAAAGGATTGGAAACGTATGCCAAATATTACTTATCCGTATTCATCATTTAGATTCCGGGTGGAGTTTGACGGCACGGAAAGCGCCGGGTTCTCCGAGGTTTCGGGCGGCGACATTTCAGTCGATGTTATTGAGTACCGTGAAGGATTCGACCCGAGAAATACCCCGCGCAAGCTTGCGGGTTTGACGAAGTACGGCAATATTACACTAAAATGGGGCATCATCGGCGGGCTTGAGATGATGACTTGGCTCCAGTCGGTTGCTTCCGACAACTTAAAGGGCATGGACGGCATTGTCCGCAAGACTATCCTCATCAAAACGATGGACGTCAAAGGCAACGACGGCCCCACATGGGAAGTCATAAATGCATGGCCGTGCCACTACACAGGCCCAGACCTAAATGCGCTCAGCTCGGAAGTCGCGGTCGAAACGCTTGAAATCGCTCACGAGGGCATATGGCGCATCGACGGCGGCGAAAACGATACGGCGTCGGCGGTTTAGCCCTTCGGGAGTTGAGAGTTGAGAGAGGAGAGTTGAGAGTTAAAGTACGTCGAGTCTTGTCTTTCTCTCTTATGAGTTGTTGTAAAAAAGGATTTGCTCGTGGGGGCGGACGCCACTGTCCGCCCGCGGGCGATTTAGGTTGTTTATGTTATTAATTGTAAATTGTAAAGGCGGTGATTTATAGATGTCATTTAAAACGGAATTTGAGTTTGTTCTGCCGCGCGGGTATGTAGACCAAAACGGTGACGTCCACCAAGAAGGCTCCATGCGGCTTGCCACGGCGGCGGATGAGATAGCGCCGATGCGCGACCCTCGTGTGCAGCAGAACCCGTCCTACCTGACGGTAATCCTTCTTTCAAGGGTGATTACAAAACTTGGTACGCTTAACTCGGTGAACACCAAAGTTATCGAGGGGCTTTTTACCGTCGATATGGCATTTCTGCAGGATTTCTACCAGAGAATAAATCTGTCCGAAATGCCGGGCTACGAAGTAGTATGCCCAAAATGTGAGCATGAATTCGAGGTTCCCCTGGATTTTTTAATGCAGTAGAGTTTTCCCTCTATCCCGAGGAAAAACTCTATGAAGAAATGTCGTTTTTAGCGTATTATCTCCACTGGCAGCATGATGCTGTGCTTGAGCTCGACCATAAGGAGCGCAGGCGTTGGTGTCAGGAGATATCGCGCATCAACAAAAAACTGGCAAACAAACCGGAAAAGAATATTTTCGACGTATAGGCAATCGGATGTTTAAGCGAGGCTTAGTATGGCTGAGAATGATTCAAACGAGAGAAGCAGAAGAAACAGAAGAAAAACACCCACCAACTTTTGGCTCAACATAAGCGATGCCCAAAAGGATATTCGCGTGCTATTCTTTGAAAACCAGCAAAAGAACCGGGGCGCGAGGACGAATGACGAATATTGGTCCGGGGTGACCGATCAGCAAAAAAAAGACCGCGCGGAATTCTTTTCTGCACAGGCGAAGCGCCGTGCGGACATGCCGGCAAAAACCGCAATAATGCCGGTGTCCAATTTTTGGTCCAATACATCGGAAGAGCAACGCGCTTTTACCAAGAAATTCTTTGACGAGCAGGCGAAACGCCGTGCGGACATGCCGGCAAAAACCGCAAAAATGCCAGTGTCCAATTTTTGGTCCAATACCTCGGAAGAGCAACGCAAGCTGACTAAGGAATTCTTCGATGAGCAGAAGAAGCGCCGCGACGCTAGGCCAAAATCAACCGAAAAGGCGAAGTTTTCAAACTTCTGGCTCAACACCTCCGAAGAGCAACGAAAAAAGAGCAAGGAGTTTTTCGATAAACAGAAAGCGGCGAAGCCCGTTGGCACGGGCACAAGGTTGTTTACGGATATATCGGTGGAAAAACGCGCCAATCGGGAAGCGTTCTTTGAGAAACAGGAAGAGGAGCGCAATAAGAGTCCGCAGAGAAGGGCGGCTGAGAGGCTGACGCCATCAATAAAAGGCCCGGCCGCGTCACAGTGGAAAACGAACCTTGTGTTCAATTTCCATGTAGCGGTGCCGGGAATAGGATTGTTCCTTGGTGATTTCAGGCGGATTAGCGGGCTCGGCACGGACGAATGGGAATATGAAACATATCGCGAGGGCGGAGATAACGGACCGGAGCATATACTGTATAGCCACACAAAAAACGGACATGTTGTCTTTGAATGGGCCATACGTCATCCTGACCCGTTTTTGATATGGTTCCTCCTGACAGGGACGGGAATGTTTGTACCCGAACCTATAGCGGTGACGCTGCTTGAGAGGAACATCCCCAGGGCGATGTGGATAATTCCGATGGCCAAAATCTTGAAAATCGAAGCGCCGGAGCTGGATGCCATGGCCAGCGAAGTAGCTACAAACAAGGTACACATAGTCCACAACGGGCTTATTCAGGTTCCGCTGGTGTGAGTTGGATGTATTTATGAAGACATTGCTGCGGACAATTGGAATATTGAGTTCGGAATTTGGAATTCGGAATTCGGAATTGCTTGAGGATGCTTCGAGGCTTGCCCCGAAGCCGCTTGTGCCTGTAAACAGCCTGTGGTCGAGGATTGGCGGGCGTTGGCTGGCAAGGGGGATGCCCTGGAGCGGCATTGGGCTCTTTTACCTGATGGATGCCGCGGCATCGGCGGGGCAGGGCGCTTTTATAAGCCGGCAGTTTCATAATTGGAACAACGAGCTGAATATAAGTCTATATTTGCAACAGCAGATAGCGGGCGCCCGAGCGCGGTCATTACAACAATCGGCCGTTGCGCCGCAAACTCAAGGATACGCAAAACCCATTGCGGGGCCGTCCGTCCCCGGTCGTTCGGCCATGGAAGGCCACGCAGGCCCCGTTGTAGGTACGACCGCCCCCGGTCGTCCGGGCCTGACAGGTTACGCAAGGCCCTTTGCAGGGCGAGACGACCCCGGCCGCCCGGGACTGTCAGACAATTGGATTCATATAAGCAATACCCACAAATCCGCTGTAGGGCACGGCCTCCCGGACGCGCCGCAGGCAGAGGTTGTTTATCTTGAGAATTCGGAGTTTGGAACCGGAAATGCAGGATATTCGGAATTTGGAATTCGGAGTTCGGAAAAACCAGCCGGATGGTCTCGTGCCGCGTTGCAAAGTCAAGGTTACATAAGACCCTATGGTGGGAGGGCCGCCCCCGTCCGTCCGGGCATGGAAGACCACGCAAGCCCCGTTGTAGGGACGACCGCCCCCGGTCGTCCGGGCCTGATAGGTTACGCAAGGCCATTTGCAGGGCGAGGCGACCTTGGCCGCCCGGGACTGCCCGACAATTGGATTTATATGGGCAATACCCACGAATCCGCTGTAGGACGTGGCCTCCCATACGCGCAGCAGACAGAGATTGTTTATCTTGAGAATTCGGAATTTGGAACCGGAAATGCCGGAAATTTGGGATTTGGAATTCGAAGTTCGGAAAAACCGGCCGGATGGTCTCGTGCCGTGTCGCAAAGTCAAGGTTACATAAGACCCTTTATAGGGCTGGCCGCAGCCGGCCGCCCGGGCATGGAAGGCCACGCAAGCCCCGTTGTAGGGACGACCGCCCCTGGTCGTCCGGCCCTGAGAGTCACGCCGCAAACGGACACAGCAATACCGCATACCGCATACCGCATACCGAGTTCGGAATATTATCCGCAGGGCACCGAGGGTACAAGGCCGATTGCGCGATGGTCCCCAATGGAGCGATGGCCCTCTATGGCGTGGTATGCGCCGCAGACAGAGGTTGTTTATCTTGAGAATTCGGAGTTTGGAAGCGGAAATGCCGGGAATTTGGAATTTGGAATTCGAAGTTCGCAAAAACCGGCCGGATGGTCTCGTGCCGCATCGAGAAGTCAAGGCCGCATAAGCCCCTTTGCAGGGCCAGGCGCCCCCATCCGCCAGAATATGGAAGTAGGTTACGCAAGGCCCGTTGCAGGGTTGGGTGCCTCCGGTCGCCAAGACATGTTAGGTTACGCAAGCCCCTTTGCCCAGAGGGCCACCCCCGACCGCTCGGACACGGGAGTCTATGCAAAACCAGTTGTAGGGAGGGCCGTCCCGGGCCGTCCGAGCCTGAGAGTTGCGCCGCAGACGTACACGGCAATTCCGCATTCTGCATTCCGCATTCTGAGTTCGGAGTATTATTCGCATGACGCTGAGGGTATGGGGCCGATAGCGCGATGGTCCCAGATAGCGCGATATGCGCCGCAGACAGAGGTTGTTTATCTTGAGCATTCGGAGTTTGAGACCGGAAATGCCAGGAATTCGGAATTTGGAATTCGGAGGTCTGAAAAACCGGCCGGATGGTCTCGAGCCGCGTCGAAAAGTCAAGGCCGCATAAGCCCCTTTGCAGGGCCAGGCATCCCCGTCCGCCAGAATATGGAAGTAGGTTACGCAAGGCACTTTTCAGTGCCGCCCACCTCAGGCCGCCTGGAGATGGCAGGTTACGCGAGGCCCGTTGCAGGGTTGGGTGCCCCCGGTCGCCAAGACATGTTAGGCTACGCAAGGCCCATTCCAGGGCCGGGCATCCCTGACCGTTCAGGGTTGTTCGACAATAGGATTAATATAGGCAACATCCACAAAACCGCTGTAGGGCGCGGCTTCCCAGACGCGCCGCAGGGTGGGCATATTCGGCACAAACGGAGCGTCAATGAAGCCGCGCCCTACTATCCGGATATCCGTATGACGGAGGGTCAAGCGCGGTTTTACCTGCGTGGGGCGGGTTTAACGGGTCATGAGCTTTTCAGCGCCGAAATGATCAGGCGTCGATCGCAGAATACCATATTCGACGCGAATGCGAATATGGCTCCGGCGTTGCTCACAAACCTGAACATGCACATACAAGCCGACAACCTCATGCAAACTGACAGACTCATGCAAGCCGACAACCCCATACATGGAGCCCCAACTTTAGACCATATGCTTTTAAACAGCGCGCTTGGCGCAGTCCGGGCGTCGGATGCTCCAATGGGCAGCACGGTTACACGGGGGACGGCGGAAATAGAGCATATTCTGACTGCCGCAGGCATCAAGCCTGAGGATCGCGATGCCCAAGGGATATCGGATGGAAAAGACGACGCGCCGAGGAATATGGAACCTTTCTATCCCGTGCTTCAATACACCGACGGCGAAGGGCTCCCCGCAGGCATGAGGGCGGCGATAAGCAAAGCGCGGACTCAAAGAATCCCCTCAGATGGGGGAAATTCGGAATTCGGAATTCGGAATCCGGAATATTTATCACAGGCACGCATTGGGATAATCCGTGATGTAGGCAATGGCAATAATGCCATCGTTACAAATCCGGGCATCTCCCCGTTAAGCCTGTTATACGAAACAAGTGAAACAAAACCTGAAGAGACTCCGCGTACGTTAAGCATTCCTAGTGTCGGAAACCGAAATGATGCATATAGCAACCTGTTTTACCACACACGCGAAGACGTTGCAGGAAGCGAATCAGGCGGCGGCGGTATGAGCACAGGCGCGAACACAAGCCGGGCGGCGCGCGCGGCACAAAGGACGGAGAGTTCCAAACCTATAGAGCATAAGACGGAGATAAGCTCCAGAAAAATAGATATGAGCGTGAAAAAACCTTCCACGGCTTCGAGCGCCGATCCGACATTAGACCCCGTACAGCTTAACAGGCTTGTAAATCAGGTATACGAGCAGCTGGAAAGAAAAATATTCCACGAAAGAAGAAGGATGGGGCTGTAGCGCGCTGCGCGCGCAATTGAGAATTGAGAATTGAGAGTTGAGAGTTGAGAGTTGAGAGTTGAGAATTGAGGGTTAGGAGGCGTTTGCGTTGAGTTATTTGGGCGTTGTTAAGAAAGCTGAGATTACCGTATCGGATACTAAGGTCAATAAGTTTGTTGCGGCGACTATAAAAACTTTGTTTGGCGCAGGGCGGTGTTTGTTCAATCCGTCGGAGTTTTCCGTGTCGCGCGACGTGTCCTATGCCGAACATAGGATACCCGGGTTGGGGCGCCCCGTAACCCAGTTTATTCATGGCGGGGCTCAAACGCTTCAGTTGTCCCTGCTTTTTGACACCTATTCGATAGGCCATGAATCACATGTCGTTTTAGCGGGGCTTTCGGGATTAGCGCCGGACATAGAGAAGCTTTCTGTAAGGGTGTTTACGGAACCGATAACAAAACTGATGGAGGTAGCCGAGGATTTGCATGCGCCTCCGGCCGTCGTTTTCAAGTGGGGTACGACGAAATTTGAAGGGTATATAGTTTCTGTAACGGAGAAGTTCACGATGTTCAGCAACATCGGGACGCCGGTGAGGGCGGTGCTTGACTTAACTTTGCGCTCTTCCGACACGGATTCCGACGTGCGAAACTCGCCCGACCGCACAAAGCATAGGATTGTGACGGAAGGAGATAGGCTGTATTCATACGCCAGCGACGAATATAGCTCATGCGCGGATTGGCGCCATATCGCGGACGCCAACGGCATCGACAACCCGCGCCTTCTGCGCAGCGGCGTAAGCATAGTAATACCTCCAATTTAGGGATCAGGGGTCAGGGGTCAGGAGACGAGGGATACGGATAATAGTCAATACAAATCTTAAGGCAAAGACGGAGGTCAGGTTTGCTAACGTTTAAGGATCTGGCGAAAAAGCATAAAGATTTTCATGTGCCGCAATACGAGATAAACGTCGGGGCAGCGGGGGCCGGACTGAGTGCGCTCAAACCGCTGTCAACGAAAGACTATCCCGTCATGTCGATAAGCGTCAATCAATCGGTCGGCCCGGCGAGCAGCGCACAGATAACCTTTGCATGCCCTTATGATTTTAAGAAGACTGACTTTGTCAATGATATATATAAAGAACTTGAACCGGGAAAGATGATTGAAATAAAGCTCGGCTATGAAAAACCTAAGACAATGTTTGTGGGGGCTCTCGGTTCGATCAACACCAGCTTTTCTCCGTCAGGCATCACAGCGGGCATAACGTGCTATGATGCGAAGATGACGCTCTTCTACAACACCGCATGGCGGTCTTTTCAGGACAAAAGCACAATTAAGGAGGTTGTCGAGAAAGTTCTTGAGCCGTGTAAAAAATACGGCGACGTTAAAGTCTCCGGATTGAAGTACGACAAGGCCGTCGAAAAAGGGTTTGAGATTTCATGGATGCAGGATTATGTCAATGATTATCAATATATCATGCGCTTGGCGGCGCTTACGAATTCCTCCTTTTATGCAAGCGGAGGCACGATTTATTTTGCTGAGAACATTATTGAAAACGCGCCGGCGGAAATCATGCTCGGTTGGGGAGCGGGCCTGATGAGCTTTTCGTTGGATTTGGACATATCGGGACAGGTGGGTTCCGTGGAGGTCGCCTACCGCAACGCGAACAGGGAAGAACGGTATCTTGTCTATACCGGCAAAGACATCAAGGGCGACGGAAAGCTTGCAAGCGAAAAGGGAGAAGTCGTATCGGACAAGTCCTACGAAATGACGGAGACGCTCGTCAGGAACGAGGAACAGGCGGAGATAACGGCAAAACATAAACTAATGATGATGGCCATGAACTATGTGACAGGCCGCGGCAGCACGATCGGCATTCCGGAGCTGATGGCCGGTACAGGCATATTTCTCGTGGGACTCGGAGAAAAACTGGAAGGCCAATACTTCCTGAGCCAGGTAAACCACCAGTTCGACGCGGGCGGCTACCTTACCAACTTTACCGTTCAGAGGCCGAAAATGAAATAGGGAATAGGGAATAGGGAATAGGCGAGGTGTGATATTTATGTTAGGCGGCGATATGTTGGGCGGAATGATGGGCGGTATGCAGGGCGGCGGATCGGCGAATAGTTCGTCTATGGAACACAGGCGCATCGGCGTCAATCTGGCGACCATAACCGATATAGACGACCCGGAAGGCTATGGCCGCGTAAAATGCAGATTTATAACAGGCGACGAGGACGTCGAGGAAACCGAATGGGCATATGTCGCCACGCCATTCGGCGGGAACGGGAGCGGGATATACTTTCACCCGCATGTGGGAGACGTGGTGCTGTTGGCGTTTGAAGAAGGGGATGTCCATTCTCCGTTTGTGGTTGGCAGCGTTTGGTGGAAAAACAGGGAAGTGGACAATAAACCTCCTGTTGAGCTTGAAGACGGTAACGAAAAGAACAATATTTACCTGATATCCACGCCAAAGGGCAATATGATAACGCTGTCCGATGAAGACGGCAAAGAGATGATTGAGGTAAAAAGCAAGAGCGGCAATGTAATGAAGCTCGACGACGGCGGAAACATGATTGAGCTGAAAAGCAGCGCAGGCGAAGGTATAACGCTCGACACGGTGCAAGGCGCACTTAGCATCAAATGCAAGAAATTCGAGTTGGACGTTCAGGGAAATAAACTGACGATAGACCCGACCGGCGCCGTGCTCGAATGCAATCCTTCCGTTTCGATAAAAGCGGCTACGGTTTCGGTGGAAGGCACGGGGACCAGCACGGTAAAAGGAGCGATCCTCAACCTTGAAAGCAGCGGCGTGGCTAATCTCAAAGGCTCGATGGTAAAGATAGGATAGTGGACCGCTTCGCGGCCCAAGTTGAGAGTTGAGAGTTGAGAGTTGAGAGTTGAGAGTTGAGAGTTGAGAGTTGAGAGTTGAGAATTGAGAGTTTAGAATTGTGAATTGTGAATTGTGAATTGGGGTGTCACTGTGGATGAGATGAATTCTAAAAGTTTTATGGGGGTGGGGCTGTCGTTTCCTATGAGGATCAACGCTCAAACCGGGAGGTTTGCCCTAAGCCGTCATGAAGACAACATTCATGAAAGCGTAAAACTTATCCTCAATACGTTCAGGGGTGAGCGGGTTATGCGGCCTGAGTTTGGGGGAGTCTCAGAAAACGTGCTGTTTTCCGATTTGAGCGCGGAGGTGCTCACCGGATTGCGGGACGGGATAAAAACGGCGCTCGAATCGTACGAACCGCGCATTGCGGATGTTTCGGTCAAGACCGAGCGCGTGAATCAGGGCGAACTGATAATAGAGATATCGTACAGGGTCAGAACCACGAACAACCTCTTTAGCCGCGTCTATCCGTTCTATGTGCTTGAAGGCGCGGGAGAGGGAGCATGATGAGAGTTGAGAGTTGAGAGTTGAGAGTTGAGAGTTGAGAGTTGAGAGTTGAGAGTTGAATGGAACCCGACCGTTGCCGGTGGCAGTAAGGGTGAGGGCGAAGTGCGTGGAGTTGAGAGTTATGAGTCTTTTGTCTGAGTTTTCAAATGCGGCGGATATACGTAAGGCCATAGAGTTGAAGGCGCGCGGATATGTGCCCGAGTGGCGTTTTCAGGAAGACGCTCCGGATGGGGGGGCGGCGCTTGCCCTTGCTTTTGCGGATATGTTTGGGGAAACTGTTGAACGGCTTGCGCGCGTGCCCTATAAATACTTTCTGTATTTTTTGAATTTGCTTGAGATAAAAGTCAGGTCTGTATCTCCTGCGACAGGGCTTGCGCATTTCATACTTTCAGACAATGCGGAAACCGGGCGCCGCGTGCCCGCCGGGACGCAGCTTTACGCAGATGTGTCAACAGGCGGAAGCGACAGCACGCGCATAGTCTTTGAAACTGAAAACGAAATAACCGCCGTTCCGTCGAAGCTTATAGGCATGTACGGCGTGGACCCCAGATATGACGTGATTAACCTGATCGATCCGCAGATAGGCGAGGCAAGGCTATTCCACGCCGACATGGGAAAAAATCTTCAATTGCATCGTTTTGGCATATGGCACGGCGACGTGCTGAACATTAAAAGTCCGGCGCGCATATCGGTGCGCCTTGAAAACATGTATTCCCGTCATGAAGGCGGAAAAAACACTGAAAAGCTGGCCGATCCCGCGTTTGCCACCTGGAGTTATGTCAGGAACGGAGCCTCGGTCGAGTTTTCAAAAGTATATGTGAATGAAGGCGCGATAATCCTTGAACTGGAGGGGGGCGCTCCAGCCCGGGAGCAAATCCCGCTAACGCCTCCGCCGATCGAGGATGAAGCGCATATAATCTGCGATATACATCCGGGCCGCCTGGAAGCGGGGATAACGACGGATGGCATATCTCTGGGGAGCGCATACCTTCACACGAAGCGCGGCGGCGTCAATATCGCCCCCGATTTTGTCTATTACAACGACATCGCGCTAAAAGCCCACAACCCCGGATATCTGTTCGGCAAGGCGCCGGGGAGGTACGACACGCTCCTCATATCCTGCGACGAGGTCTTGAGCAAGCGCGGCGCGCGCCTGAATCTGGACTTAGTCATGCACACGGTAATACGGGAATCGGGAGAAATGCCTCAAGGGCCCGTATACGACTGGGACGGGCGATATATCATAGAAAAGAACGATGGCAGGATAGTCACGCCGGACAACATGTATATATCTGAAGTAGTCTGGGAATATTGGAACGACGTAGGCTGGGCGAATCTGGAAGTCGAAAGCCAAAACCTGAACCCTTTTAAAAGTGACGAAGATATACGGCACGAAAACATATCCTTTATTTGCCCCGACGACATGGCCGGCAGTTATCAAAACTCGATATGGGGATATTGGATACGCAGCCGCATTATTAGCGTCGAGAACCCTTACAGCCTTTACGGACGCTGGCAACTGCCGTTTGCGGAATCGATAAGTTTTAGCTATGACTATGGCTCAAAGCTAAAAAGCGCGGGCATGCTTAAAATTGAAAACAATGCCGAAAGCGCCGTAGTTTCCTCCGGCAAGCAGGGAGCTGTCATGGAATTGTATAAACCGCTGAAATACCCCGAGCACGCCGTATATCTCGCATTTGACAAGCAACCGAACGGCCTGCCTTTGTCAATATACATCGGTTTGGATGGAACGGGCGGCATGGGGCGCACGCTATCATTTGAACGAATGATCAGGGATGCCTCAGGCAGGGCGGTATTTCGCGCGTGCAAGGCGCTCGATGAGACAGGCGGGATGAAGGATTCCGGCGTAATATCGCTGTACGTGCCGGGCGATATGATCAAGGAGAGCATTTTCGGGCTTGAGGCATACTGGCTGCGCATGGTTGACGCCGATTTGCGCTACAAGGAGAGCGACGGCGCGACTGTACTTGAAAGAATAGAAATCAATGCTGCTTCCATAGTGCAAAAACAGACCGTGCAGGGGTTGTACTACAGCACGGAACTGTTTGAAAGCGGCAAGACGATAACGCTTCCCGAACGGCCTGTGCTGCAATGTGAGGTTTTCGTTGACGAAATCAGCGTGATGGAGCCGGATAAACTGGAAGATATGCCGGGCGTGAATCTGGAATACGAGGCCGACGGCGGGGTTTCAAAGGCTTGGGTAAAATGGGATGTGGCGCCGTCGCTCACAGGGATGGGCGCGGAGGATCGTGCGGTCGCCCTCGACGCACAGGCGGGAGTCCTGCGTTTTGGCAACGGCGTTTGCGGTCGCGTGCCCCCAAACGGAACGCGCAATATCCGCGTGAACTACAGTTACGGCGGGGGCGCTTTGGGAAACGTGCCGCCAGGGTCGATAATCGGACTTGTTTCAAGCATTCCGACGGTGGCGTCCGCTACGAATTTTACTTCCACCGGCGGCGGGAACGACAAGGAAAACATTCACGCGATTGAGCGGGTCGGGCCTGCTCGGCTGCGCCACAGAGGGCGCGCCGTCACGCTGGATGATTTTGAAAGCCTCGTTTTGGAGGAATATCCTGAAATCGCGGCGGTAAGGGCATTTGCGGGGCTAGGTTCGGACGGGCGGCACGCGCAGAGCCACGTGACGGTGGTACTGTTGCCGTGGGACACTGAGAACCGTGAGCATGTGTTGAAAATATGCCGGAGCGCGTACCGTTTTCTGAGCCAGCGCGCCCACTGCGAGTTGGTCACGGCTGACCGCCTGGCAGTCGTGCCGGCGCTGATGATGACGATAAGCGCAACGGTCGAGGCTGTGGCTGAGGACATAACCCGCGCCGCGGCGACTGAGCGCGCGATACTCAATGCCATCGCGGGGCGTCTCGGCGAGATCGGCGCGCGAATAGGGGACCTGCCTTCCGCCTCGGATATATTTGATTGTCTGCGGAATATCCCAAATTTGACCTATGCTGACAGAATCTCTCTGGAGGGGCAATACTTTGACGGTAGCAGGCGGATACTGACGGCTCTCGATTCTCCGGGCGATTTTCCGTTTGCCTGCGCGCGGAACGGGACGCATATTATTAGGTTCTAATGCGGTCTGCGGACCGCAATTGAGAATTGAGAATTGAGAATTGAGAGTTGAGAATTGAGAGTTGAGAATTGAGAATTGAGAGTTGAGAATTGAGAGTTGAGAATTGAAATGTGTGTTGGAAGGAGTTGAATGCTTAAATGATCAGGCTTCCCAACCTTGATGATCAGACTTATGAGGACATAGTGGAAACGGCCCGTCGGAGGGTGATTCAATACTTTCCGGAATGGACTAATTTCAACCCGTCCGACCCGGGGCTTACCATCATAGAATTGTTTGCATGGCTTAAAGAGATGCAGCAGTACCACCTTAACCGTATGACAAGGGACGGTATATTAGCCTGCCTGCGGCTTCTTGGCTTGTCCCCCCTGAAAGCGGCTCCGGCGGAGCTGACGGCCGTGTTCAGGCAGGAAGAGCCTTTCAGGATAACGGCGGGCTGCCCCTTCGTCACGGACGATGGGCTGCTGTTCGAGACGTATGCGCCGGTTACGGTGGGGGGAGCTTCCATTTCCGCCGTGTGGATCGATGCAGGCGGCGGGCTCGACGGGCTGAGCGGCGCAGTCAATAATCAAGAATTGGCAATCGAGCCTTTTGGCCCGGATGAAAGGGAAGGCGCGTGCTTGTATATAGGCTTTAGCGAACCGGTGATGCCGGAGCTGCGGCTGTATTTTGAGATTTACAACGCTTATGCGATTGCCAGGACTCCATTTGGCGACGATCTTGAGCCGGCGCGGGACATCGAGTGGGAATACGGGCCGGACTTTTGTTCCGTGGCCGCCGTGGCCGACATGACTCGCGGATTTTCCGTTTCAGGCGACGTCACAATAAAAATAGATGGGGAATGGCCTGCCTCAAAACCTGCGCAGGAGATGCCCGAATGCTGTTGGCTGCGTGCGCGGCTCAAACGGCGGGGCGCTGAAGAAAGCCCGAGAATCATGAGCTTTTTTAAGGACTTCACCACTCTGTACCAAATCGAGACATTGAGCTGTGTCACAGCCGCTTCCGTCGAAAATGGAATTTTGACGCTTGAAGACCATTTGGGCATTCACGGGGAGCATATTTTATTTGCCGCCATGCAGGACGGCTGGAAACATCTCCCGATCGCTGACGAACGGCGGTTTGAAGACCGGGCCGAAATCAGTGTCGAAAACTCGGGGCAATACCGTGCCGTCAGCATAAAATCCGGGTTTAACGCCTTTCTGTCAACTGAGACGAATCTGCCGGGGATACGGCTCGTGCCACCCGTTCCAGGATATTTTGAGAAGATTGAACTCATGATAGAGGATGGCGGGATATGGCGCGATTGGGAGTATACGGAACAACTGCACACGGCGGGGCCACATGACAGGGTGTTTTCGTTTGATGAAGCAAGCGGGAGCTTGTTGTTTGGAGATAATGAACACGGGGCGTGCCCCCCCGCAGGGCTTGACAACGTCTTGATAGCGGCATGCCGCGTAACGGGCGGAGCGGAAGGCAATGTGCTGTCGCACACGCTGGCTGGCGCGCAGGCAGACGGGAAGGTCCCGATTCCGGACAATATCATGGCCGCTGAAGGCGGCAGGGACGCAGAAAAGATTGAGGGGACTCTGAGGCGTGTTTCGGAGCTGCTTTCGGCAAGGAACTGCGTTACGCGCGAGGATTATGAAAAAGCGGCTGTCGCGACGCCGGGGACGCGCATATTGAAGGCCCGCGCAATCGAGGGATACGACCCCAAAACGGGTGGGATGAACATACCGGCGCTAGTTACGGTCGTCATTCAACCCTATGGCTCATCCGAAAGACCGTTACCGGACGAGAGGATGCTGAGGCGTGTGATGCGGCATCTGGAGAAAGGGCGGCTCCTGACTGCCCGGGTCGAGGTGGCCCCTCCCGAATATGTCCCCGTGTCGGTCCGTGTTGACGCAATCTGCGCGGAAAGCGGGACGGCAACCATGAACGTCCGGGAAAGCCTGCTGCGTTTCCTGTCGCCTGTTGACGGCGCGTTAGGGATTGGCGAGCCTGTCCTTGTGAGCGATATAGCGGCGGCCATAGCCAAATGCGCGGGAATCTCACACGTTTCAGGCGTCATGTTGAGCGCGCCATCGAACGCCGCCGTCATAGACCGATCCGGCAATGTGGAACTTCCCCGCCACGCAATCGCGTGTCCCGGCGAGTTCGACATCAATATAGTTGAGAGTTGAGAGTTGAGAGTGGAGAGTGGGGATAAATGCATATTACTTTGAATAGGGCCGAAGAGTGGCGGCGGGCGCTCCTACATGGGTTTGTGATTGATGGGCATATTCTGCGCGGGGCGGAAAACAGCGGGCTTATCGCCGATGCGGCTGTGATGATAACGGGCTCGATTGATAGTTTTGAGCATGATCATGTCTGGAAAGCAGTAAGTTTTGACTGGAGCCTTGCCCCAAATACAAGCTGCCGCATCTCGTGTTTCGCCTCGAATTCAAAAATGATGGAGATTGACGGAAGGCGGATGGATTTTGACGCATGGCTTGCGGATGAGAAAATAGCCGTTGAAGATCGCGCAGGGCAGTTGGGTCACATGTTCGCGCCGATCAGGGCGCATGGCGGAGATGGTTTGCTGGGTTGCCGAGGCCGGTTTATATGGTTCAGGCTGGATTTGATAGCGCAAAACCGCGCGGGGTTTTCGATGCGGTCGATAAAACTGGAGCTGCCCGGGGAGCAGATCATCGATTATTTGCCTGACATATATCGCAAAGGGCTTGATGAAAATGATTTTTTCAGCCGGTTCATGACAGTGTTCGGCAGCATATTCTTCGCCATTGAAGACGATATCAACCGCATAGGCGAAAAACTGGATTACCGGACGGCGGACGAGGATATGCTGGCGTATCAGGCAGGATGGCTCGGCATAAATGGGCAAGCGGCTTCCTTTGATGCTATGCGGGAGCAAATCGGTTCGGTCTTGCGGGAGTACAGGATGTCCGGAACGAGGGAAGGGCTTACCCGCGCGGTCGAAAGGCAGATGGGGCTGCGCCCGATAATAGTGGAGCATTTCCAAGTCGACAAAATGGTGCGCGAGGGGCGCAACAGGCAGACCTACTACGCATTGTTCGGGACAAACCCATATAAAATTCACGTAATGCTGCCTCAGCAATTGCTGAAAAGCCGCGCAAAAATCAAAGGACTTTCATCGCGGATCCGCTCATGCATTCCCGCCCACGTGGAATTTGAAATAGTGGCGCTGCAAATGAGCGTCAGGCTTGACCGGCACACGTATTTAGAAATCAATTCATGCCTGAGTGATTTCAGCGGCATGGTGGTTGAAGAGAAAAGCATACTCTATCACGACGTCTATATCGGAGGGCAGTCAGATGAAAAATAAGAACCTTTTCCCATTTGAACGTAATCGCTACTTTTACGGCAAAATGCTCACGGCGCGCGATTTTGAGACAGAGCAGAAATATTTTAATGACAAGCGCAGGCTCATCAACCGTTCGGTGTTGGGCGCGGGCATAGTGTGCGGCTTGGGGGTCAATACCGGGGACGACACCTCGCTGACCGTCGAGACCGGCCTGGCGCTTGACTACATGGGCAGGGAGATAAGCGTCAACTCGCCGGTTTTCCAAAAACTAGCCATGCTGCCGGGCTCAGAGAATCTGGAGGGCCACGAAACGGCATATCTGTGCCTTGCATACAAAGAGACGGGAGCGGAGCCTGTGGGCAACATCGGCTCCGAAGGCGGCAAGGAAGAATACAACAAGATCGAAGAAGGGTTTTCACTCTACCTCGACACGAATCAGGCCGATTACGCCACGCTTTACGGCGAAGGCGGGCTGAACATGGTGGCCGTCGTTTACTCGCGTCAGGATATAGACATCGTGCAGGTCATGCCCGCAACGGTGGTGGCCGGGGAAATATTTCACATCAAGTACGTAATAGTGAAAAACTTGAGCCTGCCGCCGGTATCGTTTACTATCGAGTTCAGCTCAGATTATATCAAAGACTTGGGCGGCGGGGAGGATTTGAGTTTTTCTTACCGTGAGAACGCCGAAGACAGAAAGCATGTGACGGTGGCGCAGTTTAAGGTAAAAGCGGCCCAGTCGCCCGGAGTGAGGGCTCAGTACGCGCGGGCAAAACCCGAGATGTCAATTGAGTGCGGAGAATGGGGCGGGAGGAGCGAACTGCATCAGATCGGGGAAATCATGCTTTGCAGGGACGCTGAAGAACTCAAGCGGATCCGGCAATTAAGCCTCTCCACGCTGAGTTCGCGGCTATATGGCAGTGAAACGCCTATATATCTGGCTAAAATAGATTTTGCCACCGCAGGCAGCATTTATATGCTGCGCAATGTGACTCCGCACCCGTTTTCACAGCGCCTTGACGAGCGGGAAAACGCCCTTCCCGGTCAACACGACGCCCCGTCGGGCAGCGAGGAAAAATCCGGCCTTCCCCAAGTGAGCGCGGAGGTCGAAACGCTCAAATACTGGCAAAAGCCTGAAGTGGCTTCCGAGCTTTCCGATGGGAAACTTGTTTTCCGCTTTGGCATACCGTCAAGCGAAGCATACGACTATGCGACTTCGTCCGGCATTGTGGATGTACCGATGTCGGGTTCTATCCGCGTGGGGGCACGCTTCTTATCCGACGAGATTCAGCACCTTCTGGGCCTTGGCAACGTCAGCATCAATCTATCCGTCGCTTACGGGCCGGGGGAAAATCAATCCCTCCTTTTCGGGAACGGCGAGGTTTTTAAAGGGAAAGTCGCAGAAAAGGTCATACCAAAGGTTCAAACAGCGGCGCTGCTTTACCCGGACAAAGGTACGTTTCAGGTTGGCGTCTGGTGTCAGGATCATGTGGAAGGGCAGTCCCTACGAGTACACTGGTTTGCGATGAAAGCCACGAGGGATACGGCGGAGATACGCTCAGCAGATAAGGTGAGCGTGAAGATAGTGCCTGAGATACATAAGACCAAGGTGCGCAAGACCGTTCATTTTAAAGCGAATATTTCAGGATCGAGCGACAAGGAGGTCATATGGTCGCTTGCGGAAGCCAACAGCGGTTCCATTGACCAAAACGGCGCGTATAAAGCCCCAAGCACGCCGGGCACATATGAAATAATGGCGCGCTCAGCCGCCGACCAGAGCGCACAGACCAGCGCGTTTGTCATAGTTGAAGACTAGTGCTCCGCGAAGCGGAGCAAATTGAGAATTGAGAATTGAGAGTTGAGAGTTGAGAATTGAGAGGATTGAGCATGCAGACTTATGTGCTTAAAAACAAGAAATCGGAGAGGGTCAGGGCGGCGGTTCCCGAAGAGGAATACGTTGCGGATACGTCGAACTCAGGGTTGGATATCGCGGGGGATATTAGCATCGGCGAAGGGAGAAAGCTTGACCTCCCGGAAGCCCTCCGCGCGCGGGCGCAGGCGCAGTTCGGGTTCAGCCCGGAGTCGCTGCGCGTCAGGGAGTCGCCGCAGGTGTCCGATATGGGCGCCCGCGCGATGGCCCAGGGTAATATCATAAGCTTCGCCCCCGGCATGTTCAGGCCGGATACCGCGTCGGGGCAGGAGCTTATAGGCCATGAACTCCACCATATAGCGGAGCAGGCGAGGGGCGCCTCGGCGAATATGGCCGGGAGCAACATACGCTTCGACACAGGCTCGGAATCCGCGTCCGACGCGGCCGGGCGGGCGTTCGCGTCTGCTCAGGCTGTAACGGCCATGCCCGCAATGTCCGCCGCTCCGTCGATAACCCCGGTATCGGCGGCGTCAGCCCCGGTACAGGGAAGCTGGATTACTGATCTTTTCAAGAGCAAAAGGCAGCGGCGAGCCGAGAAAGAGCAGCGGAAAGCCGAGGAAAAGCAGCGGTATACGCAAGAGCAAACGCGGAAGAATCAGAACATCATGCATGACCGGGCGATAGACTACACAAAAATTGGGAAAAAATTCCAGAAAAAATTTAACACCAAAAAAGCTTTTGTCGGCGGCTTTGACGCAAGGCATGTGGGGCTCTTCACAAAAGGCATGGAAGACGATGAGATGGACAGCTTCATGAGCGATCTCGGCAGCGGGGACAAGTCAAAGCAAAAGCCGATCTTAGACAAGATTTACGATACAATGGGCGATAAGATGATGGGTCTGAGCGACGACAAACTCACAGAGAAATATATCCTGAATAATGTGGAAGAAATGGCCGATATCGCCGACTATTCGCAGATCGTTTCCGAGATGACCGAGAAGTATGGGGACTGGTATACCCCCAGCGACAGGAACAAGGAGATATTGCAGAAGCACGGGAACCGCGGCGACAAGTATCACGAGGCGCTTGCGAATTATATCTTCAACGTCATCAGAGGATCGGGCGTTAATCCGAGCGGCAAGGGCGTCCCACTGGACCCGGACTCGATAGCTTATGTGAAAAACATAGGGATCGGTGACTCAAAAGAAGAACTGGACAAACGTTCGCCCGATTTCAAAAAGACGCAGGGCGAGCAGAAAGAGCGCCTGCAAGAAGAAAAGCGCATGGAAACGTTCAATAAAATAAAAGCACACACCGACTATAACACCCAAATGGGGGATAAGTTCAAAGGGATGTTCAATACCAAGCTCTCCACTATAGGCGGGTTCGACATCAGAGCCTTAGGGCAGTGGACGAAGGGCAAAGAAGGCAAGGAACTCGACGATTTCCTGTCCGACCTCGGCAGCGGGGATCAGCAGCGCCAGAAGCCGATTCTGGACATGATGTTCGACAAGATGTGCGACTCCTTGCTCGGCCTCACCGACGAGATGCTCACAGAGGAATATATCCTGAATAACCCTGTTGAAATGATGAATATCGGGCAGAACGCGCAGGACGTCGCTTCGATGATGGCCGAGTACGGCGACTGGTATACGCCCAGCGCGAGGAACAGGGATGTCCTGCTGAAGCTCGGAAACACGGGCGGCAAACACTTCCACGCAGACTTGGCCCACTATGTTGTTGACATAATTCGGGGCGCGGGTGTGGATCCAACTGGCAGGAACAGCAAGAAGCAGGATGAGGAAGTGCTTGGCTACTATAGGAACACCAAGCAGCCGCAAAACAAAAAACATCTCGAAACGTTCATGCCCGAGTTTAAGCAGACCCAGAAAAAATGGACGCGGGACATGCCGCAGCTCAAGCAGAAAATGCAAGACGACAATGCTAGGACGCTGTCGGGGCAAAGGACTTTTGAAGCCATGCATGGCATGGGCGGCACGGGGAAATACGTAAAAGGCGTGGACGGCAGGCTTATGGGACATCAGACGCGCGGTATGAAAGACGAGGATCTCGATCAGTATTACAGCGACATGGGCAGCGGCGACATAAACCGCAAAAAGGGCCATATAGACAAGTTCATGGACGACACGGCAACCGATTTGCTAAACTTCGACGAGAGCATGTTAGACGAGGATTATATCCTCAACCCCGATAATTTCGATAAGCTGCGAAAGTTCGAAGGAGAGACCGCTACGTATGACAACATGAGGCAGCAAAAAGGCTACCAGATGAGCGGCAAGAACAAGCGCGTCTTTGACAAAATGCCCCAGAATTTTATGGGGGCGTACAATGGCTATGTGAATTATGTCATGCGCAAGAACGGCCTAATGCAGTCCGGCGAGGACTGCTCCCCCGAGGAAGCAAAGATGTTCGTGGATATTACCGCAGAAACGAAGAAGCAAGTATTAAAGCTGATGCCCCAGATGAAGAGAATGCAAAAAGGCGCGAAAAAGCCATGGTGGAAACTCTGGTAGGGGACGGCGCACAACGATAATCATAACTCGCTGGAACTTGCGAAAATTAGCAGGTTTCAGCGAGTTATAATATAGAAATCGCCTTGACTTTGGCGTAATGGACGTGTATAATTCGGTTATAACTCGCTGAAATGGGTATAAAACACTCTAATACAGCGAGTTATAATCCAATTACAAAGGACAGTGCATGAAAATGGAGATAATTGGAAGGGAACGGGAGCGTCAAATATTAAGGCGTCTTGAGGATTCAAAGAAACCGGAGTTTGTCGCCGTATACGGCCGCCGCAGGGTTGGCAAGACATTTCTCATTTCGCAGCATTTCGGGAATAAGTTCGCGTTTTCGGTAACAGGAGTTTCAGGCGGAAAAATGAAAGACCAACTGCGCGCCTTTCACGCAGCGATCATGAAGCACTATCGCGCCGATATCCCTGTTCCGGCAGATTGGTTTCAAGCGTTTGCTATTCTGGAAGAGCGAATCGAGCGAGATGTAACATCGCACAAAAAAGTAATGTTTATTGATGAGATGCCGTGGCTTGATACGCCAAGGTCCGGCTTTATATCCGCGCTGGAGCATTTTTGGAACGCATTTGCTTCACGAAGAAACGATATCTTGCTGGTCGTTTGCGGCAGCGCGGCTTCGTGGATTATAAACAAACTGATAGACAACTACGGAGGGCTGCACAACAGGGTAACGGAAACGATTGTGGTCGAGCCCTATCTCCTGTCAGATTGCGAAAAATTCTACCGCGATCGCGGCATAGCGATGAACAGGCAGCAAATCGCGGAAGCATACATGATTCTTGGCGGTATCCCATATTACATGGATGCGATGGAAAAAATGTTTGGACTCCATCAGAACATTGACTTGCTGCTGTTTGAAAAAAACGCGAAGCTGGGCAATGAGTTCGAGAGGCTGTATCATTCGCTTTTCCGCAATGCCGGCAATCACATCCGTATTGCGGAAGCATTGTCAAAAAACGACTCCGGCATGACTCGGCGGGAATTGTCAGAGAGGAGCGGAATATCAGATGGAGGGGGATTGACAAAGATTCTCGATGAAATGGAAGCTTGCGGGCTGCTTGGCCGGAGCTTTGACTATAAGAAGAAGAGGAATGGGGACTACTATAAGCTGATTGATTTTTTTACAATATTCCACTTTAAGTTTCTAAAATCGCGAAAAGGCAACGACCCGCATTTTTGGACAAATTTTCTCTCCTACCCCGCGCACAGGGCGTGGTGCGGATATGCTTTTGAGAGGCTTTGCATGGCGCATGTAGGCCAAATCAAGCAAAGACTCGGTATTTCAGGTGTTATATCGGAAACCTATACGTTTCGCAGCAGCAAGCAAAAGGGCGGCGCACAGATCGACTTGATTATCGACCGAAGGGACGGAGTTATAAATCTCTGCGAGTGCAAGTATACGGGACAGCCTTACGAGTTCACAGATAAGGACGCTGCTGATCTTGAACGTAAAAAGTCTGTTTTTCTTTCAGAAACCGGAACAAAAAAAGCCATACACTTAACAATGATAACTGCAAGCGGGCTGGTTCAAAACGCCAATCGCAACGAAGTTCAAGCGGAAATCACGCTAGACGATTTATATAAGCCTATAGTGTGAAACCTATCCCCACAAAAGTTCCGAAGCTCCGTTGAAGTTGGCAAAGCGTTTGAAGCATTTGTTAAGCGACGAAATGTCCTTTTTCGTCGGTTTCGCCTCGTACTCATACCAGACATTCTTGATTAGCAATGTCTTCGTTTTGCGTTCGCAGACTGCTTCGACGCGACCGATAAACCGTTCTCCGTGCAGGATTGGCAGGACATAGGCGCCGTATTTCCGCTTGGCGTCAGGGGTGTAGATTTCCCATGTGTAGTCAAAACCGAACAGCGCTTTGATCAGCTTCCTGTCCCACATCATGTTATCGAGCGGCGCAATCAGCTCGGTGCGGGGTGGGAAATCCTGTCCCTGCATAACCGACTCCAGCGTCGGGGTATCATCGGTGCGTATATAGAGCGTGTCTTTCAAGCCTTCGACTTTGACCTCGGATATCGCGCCTTTACTCAGCAGATATTCAAAAGCCAATGCCCGCTGTGCAGATTTGAGCCGCAGTCCGAGCCATGCGTCGCTTGCCTTGTTCCAGAGCAGGCCTACCGCGCCGATCCTGCGTTTTACGTGCCATGCAAGGCGTTCTTCTTCGCTAATATATGGCGGGGCTGCATTCAGTATTTCCGCCGGTATATGGTCCGCCATGAGCGCATAGCTTTTATTCGTGCCTGTTTTGTGGTGAATGATCAGCTCGCCGCGAAAATACATGGATTCCAGAGCCGCGCGCGGCAGTGAAGCTATTATCCCCCAGTGCCATTCTATCGTTTCGTCAATCTCGACTTCCGAGGCGGAAATATGTCCGCGCTCTTTGATAAGCCGCCGAATAAGCGGTTCGATTTGCTTGACCGCTTCGCCGCCCCTGCTGTCATATGCCTCGGCGTAGCCGCCGCTCAGCTTGCTGTCCCGCAGAGCCGGCAAGTCATCCACGGGGAATATGGATAGGTTCTTGTCGAAGTAGTCCACCAGTTGGCGGTCTTTATACAGCAGTTCGGAGAGCATGTCTTTTGCATAGTCCTTGACGCGCGAGCCCAATACGATATCGGCGTTTCTCCCGCATACGTCAACAGGGTCATACTGGATGCATCCCACCTGACGTATGAAGTCCATCACGCCCTGTTTGCCGATAAACTTATTCTCGCCCAACAAGCCGTGCTTAGATAAGAGAAACTGCCGCGCTTCATGGTTTGTTATATTAATCATTGGCTTATAGCTCACAGTTGAAGAAGCTGAAAATGTCCCCGCCGTCATTGTGCCGAATCGCCGCGTTGATGTAGGCTGCCGTCGTGTCAAGCGATTGGGTCAGGCTGGAAATCGAAACAGGCCTATCCGCGTCCTTTACGCCTTTCAGCCTGTAAAACAGAGCGTCGCGGGATACGTTCGTTATGGCGTCCATTTCTGCGGCGAAGTCCTTTATGCCTGTTTTGAGATAGGCATATACCTCGTCCACAGACTTCGCGCCCATTAGCTTTGAAAGTTCCAACGAGTCCAAGTTCATTTTTTCAAAGTTCTGCGCTCTCGAAGTTGCCGCTATGTTGAGGTTGACTATTACGCCCAGAATCATCTTATTGATTAAGCCTTGCTTCAAATCCTTGCGGGTCTTGAATATTTCGAATATTTCGTCAAGCATTTCGAGCGCGGTTTCCGCGTCGCCGTCTATTGTCGCTTCAATTAGCCGTTGTTCTTTGTGCTTTGGGTATGCGTATTCGATATCGTTCGTGCCCAGATAATCGGCATGTATAACACTGTTGTGCCCGAACATATGCGTTGCCCTGCACGCCCTCGCCGCCTCTTTGCGGCAGATGTGCAGTTCGCCTGCCTTGTACCTCAATCGGCTAATCCCGATCGAGAACATGGCGTTTGTTTCCCGAAACAGTCTGAGGCGTATATCGTTCGCTAGCGAGAGAGTATGTTCCCTTGGGGGCGAGCCGTCCAGAATCATGTAGAATGTATCCGTGTCATACGGCAAAACATGGGCAAATTTGAGGTCGTTGGCTGCATTTTTGAGCGAACGCAGAACTTCGCCATAGCATGAGTCCGCGGCTACGCAATATACGACATAGCCCGGCGACCATTGAAATGACTTGGATAGCAGCACGGCTGACTCTTCGTTTGATATAAAATGGTCTCCCAGCAGAAGCGCCAGACTCCGCTCCCCGGTCTCAACGGGGTTTGATTGGGGTGCAGATGGCGGCGGGGATGCATCGCTGCAAGCTTTCACAGCGGAATCAATGTTTTTTACAAGCGAGATTCTGGTGATTTTGGACAGTATCATCGCTTTGGGAATTTCCCCCGCTACGATCAGTTTAACGCGCGGGAAAAATGCGGCGGCGGCTCTTAGAACGTTGATGGCACTGTCGTCTATAAGGTTTGCCGAGCATAGGACGACATGCACCTTATACTGCGCAAGTATGTGAACCATGTCGGACAGACGGGTACACTCCTGCAAAACCGTCAGCCCATTGCGCCTTAATTTATCCCGCCATGTTTCCCCCTCGGATATGTTTTGATTGGCGACAAGAACGCTAATCACGATATTTTCCCTCCTCCGCTGTTATACTACCCATAGTATTCAATTGACAAAGCAATAACATCGACTAGGATATCACGCAGCGTCCCCCGATGTCAACGCTTTTCATCATATTCGGATTGGCAGAGGAGCAATACCGTTACAGTTCACGTCTAACCGGGAAAGGCACATAATCCTCACCGAAAAAAGCCAAGCGGGGTTCGCGCTCCGAGCGGGGGTAAATTCTCGCGCTCATTCTGGTGGAGATTCGCTACACTCTGCCCGCAGGCATTTTTTCGGTGATGCTCATGCACCTTCCCCGGTTAGCGGCGAACTGTAATAAAAAAACGCTTGCCGACAAGCCGGCCATAGGTCAGCCATCGATAAACGTCTTTGTTTATCCGTGTTTGCGAGTATAACTTATTATTAACGGATTGTCAATAAAAAATATGCAAAAACACTTCACTTTCGATGTTTTTCCTGTATAATATTTCACAGGGGCTATGTTCAAAACCCTGCGCGGAAAGGGGCGTGGTCGCGTATGAACCCAAAAATCAATATATATCGCTCCGGTGAGCTCATCCTTGAAACGGAGGGTGTGCCGGGTGAATCTCTGCTCATGCGCATAGGCGAAGTCGGTGTGTTTCTCGACTCGCCATGCGGCGGCAACGGTAAATGCGGCAAGTGCCTTGTGCGCCTGAAGCAGGACGGGGAGCAGGTTCTTGCGTGCCGCACTTATATTGACGGCGACATGGATGTCTATCTGCCGGATGATATGGAAATGAAGATTGCGGACGGCTCCGACGGCGAAAAGTTCGGAACTCGGAGTTCGGACTTTGAAACAAAGCGGCAATCTTCGGCGTCAGCGCTGACGGATGAAAGCGGGCCGCTGACTGCTGCGCCCACGGTTGGCTTTGAGAAGCGGTTTGGGGTCGCGGTCGATATCGGGACTACTACGGTCGTTGCGCATCTTACGAATCTTGACAGCGGGGAGCGCGTTGCGACCGCAAGCGGCGTCAATGCGCAAAGGACATATGGCGCCGACGTTATTAGCCGAATTCAATATTGCACCGAAAATGGACATGAAACTCTGACGCGGCTCATTCGCGAACAACTGGCATCTTTAATTCTTGAAACATGTGCCGCCTCTGGTGTGCGGGCGGAGAATATTGAGTATGTCTCCATTGCCGCCAACACGATAATGGAGCATCTTGCGGCGGGGTATTCGCCTGTCGGCATGGGCGTCGTGCCGTTTGCGCCAATCAGCTTATTTGGTGAGGAGATGGCGGCAGGTAGCGATTTGCCCGTCTCCAAAAACGCAAGGATATATTTTGCGCCTGCGATATCGTCCTATGTCGGGGGCGACATCACAGCGGGAATGCTTGCCGCAAAACTCGAGGATACTGGCGGTCCTGTCGTATATCTTGATATCGGTACAAACGGCGAGATAGTATTGAAGTCCGGCGATATGTATTATTGCTGTGCGACCGCCGCAGGGCCGGCATTCGAGGGCGCGGAAATAACAATGGGCATGGCGGCGGTGAGCGGGGCGATAAACCATGTTAAATGGGACGGCGGGTTGGAGCTGTCGATAATCGGCGGCGGCGCGGCGAGGGGGCTTTGCGGTTCGGGGCTGCTTGACGCTTTGGCCGTTTTGCTCGAAACAGGCGTTGTTGACGAGACCGGGCGGATGCTCAGTCCCGACGAGATAGAGCACGAAGCAGCGAAGCATGTCGGCGAGCTTGGCGGTAAAAACGCTTTTTGGCTCACAAGGGAAAACGGCGGCGTTTACATGATGGACTCAGACATTCGTAAACTGCAACTTGCGAAGTCCGCGATTGCGGCGGGGATACAAACGCTGCTTTCCCATGCGGGAGTTGCGGAGGAAGATGTGAAGCTGTTTGTTTTGGCGGGCGGTTTCGGTAGTTTTATGGATCAATACAGCGCGGCGCGGATAGGTCTGTTCCCCAAGTGCTTTCTCCCTGTTTCGCAAACTTTGGGAAATACCGCGGGAGAGGGCGCTGCCATCGCGCTGTGTTCCGAGTCGGCGCGCTCCAATCTCAGCGAAATACGCGAGCGCTGCGAGTATGTCGAGCTTTCGACAAGCATGGTGTTCAACGAGCAGTTTGTCGAGCAAATGATGTTCTAGTGCGCTCTACGACCACGAGGGGGCATTAGTCACAATGCAGATTGTGTGACACTCAGACTCCGCGCAACTCCTAACTTTCAACTCCCATCTATCCGACAACAAAAGACTTCCGCGCCTAAAACATCAAGCGCGGAAGTCTATCTCTTTCCTCTATCCTCTGTTACTTGTTACCTGTTACCTGTTACCTGTAACCTGATCAAGTTAGGTCGGAGATGTTTGTCATCGGAGCTACAGTCTCCCATCCCAGTGGCCATTCTTCGCTTGCCTCGCATGCTTTTGCCAGATTCATGGCTTGGGTGCCCCAGCGGTTTCCGTCGGCATAGTTCACGGCGGCGCCGAAAGGCAATGGGACCGGCGACTCTTCAAGGGCGCGCATGTAGTTTTCCCATGTGATATCTTGGCCCGCTATGCGGTATAGCCCCTCGCAGAAAGTTGCGCCCGCGATCCAACCCGCCATTGCGAAGGAGTTTGCAACATAGTCGGCGGGTATCCACTCGGCAAAGGTGTAGAATGAGTCCAAATCGGAAGCATCGACCCAACCGGTGGAGTATACGTCGAACTTGCCCGTAACGTCGCCGATAATGGCTTCGGACATGGCAAGCGCTGTGTTTACATAGGTCGTGATACAGTCTTTGTTCACGCTCTGCGCGGCCAGTTCCTTGACGATGGTCGGGAAAGTGGCTTGAATTGACGCGACGATGATGATGTCCACGTCGGCATTTCTAATCGAGGTGACAGCGGCGGAGACGTCAGCGGCACCCGCCGTTACTTGCTCGGCAACGACTTCCAGCCTGCCGCCCATGTCTGCGACCTGCTCTGTGACACCTTTATACAGATCCATTCCCGCGTCGTCATTCGTGTAGATGACGCCAATCTTGCCTGCACCAAACATGCCGGCGGCGTAGGCAGTCAGGATGCGGCCTTCCGTTGCGTATAGCGGCTGCACCGGGAACAGGTTGAATCCGTCGGCGTTGCTTCGGGCGTTGTTAACGTATAATTGTCCGATGCCTGTTGCGAAATAGACTGCGGGGATGCCATAGCTTCTGAGATCTTCAACGGTGGCGGAAACTACAGGGGTTCCAAAATGTCCGACGACCGCAAAGGCTTTCAGGTCTTCAACAATGCCTTCGAGCGCGGCCTTGCCTTTTGCGGGGTCGGCTTCGTCGTCGGTGTAATGCACAAACTCTACGATGCGCCCGTCGATGCCGCCGGCGGCGTTGACCATATCGAGGTAGGCTTCTATCCCTGCGTTAAACGGCACTCCCACGACCGCAAGGGCGCCCGAGGTCGCGGCTGAGTTGGCTATGATTATTTTGTCGTCCGATGCGCCTTGGCTGTATTGCGTCGGTGCGCCGGGGGCGGGATCTTGCCCGCCGGCATCTGGTGTGTTTTCTCCTCCTGAGTCCGGTGTGTTTGCGGGGCTTTCGGTGTTTCCTGCGGGGGTGTTTGTGCTGGTGTCGGGGCTCGATCCGCCGGAGTCGTTGTTGCAGGCCGCGACCAAGCTAAACACCATCAGTGCCGAGATTACGAGTGCTAATATGCGTTTCATTTTTTTATCCTCCAATAGTTTATTTTATTGTATCTACTCAGAAGCCCTCGTCTTTGCGAGCCGCAGCGAAGCAATCCAGTCCTTTTGCACCGATTGTTATGTTTCTTTCTGGATTGCCACGTCGCTTCGCTCCTCGCAACGACGAAACTGTGAGATTTATGGTACATCCTGAGTAGTTACATTTTATTTATTCAGTCCCGACGAGGAAGACGTTTTTGAGCGCAAGGGACTGAACACCTACTTTTTAACGGCCGCCTAAGTACGCTTCCACTAGGCGTTCGTCGTTTATGAGTTCTGCGGCGGGACCGTGTATGTTGATTTCGCCAACTTCGAGAACATAGGCATAATCGGCGATTTTCAATGTTTGAAGGGCGTTTTGCTCAACTATCAGCACCGTAGTCCCCTCCTGCTTTATGTCCGCGATGATTTTGAAAATATCCCTGACCACTAGCGGAGCAAGCCCTAGGCTGGGTTCGTCCAAGAGCAGCAGACGCGGATTTGCCATGAGCGCCCTTGCAATCGCGAGCATCTGAAGCTCACCGCCGCTCAGAGTGTAGCTTATCTGCTTTTTGCGCTCCTCCAAGCGGGGAAAGTATTTATAGCAACGGGCAAAGCCGTCTTGCATTTTTGCGCGCTTCACGGTGTATGCGCCGACGCGAAGATTTTCCTCCACGGTAAGGTCGCCGAATATCTGCCGTCCTTCGGGGCTGTGCGCGATACCCAACGCGGCTATTTTCTCCGCGTCCATGCCGGTGATGTCGCGCCCGTAGAATGAGACGGAGCCGCCGGCCGCGGGGACAAGGCCCGAGATAGAGCGCAGCGTCGAGGTTTTGCCCGCTCCGTTGGCGCCGAGCAGCGCAACCACGCCGCCTTCGGGAACAACGATATCGACGCCCTTGACTGCTTGGATAGCGCCGTAGTTGACGACGAGGTTTTGGATGGTTAGCGCAGCAGTGCTCATGGCTAATCCTCCTCCCCAAGATACGCTTCCTGAACCAGCTTGTTCTTTTTGATCTCGTCCGGGACATCGACCGCAAGAAACTTGCCGAACGAAATGGCGCAAATTCGGTCGCATAGGTTCATTACCAAGTGCATATCATGCTCAATCAGCAATATCGTACACTGATATGTGTCGCGGATGCTTCGGATGCTGTGGGACAGCGCATCGGTTTCCGTGTCGTTCAGGCCTGCGGCGGGCTCGTCCATGATAATGAGTTTGGGGTCGCACATCAGCGTGCGGGCAAGCTCCACCTTTTTAAGTACGCCATATGGCTGACTGCCGGCGGGAAGCTCCTTGCGGTCGGCTATGCCCATAAAGTCGAGCGCTTCCTCGGCTTTTTTGCGAAGTGCGCGTTCCTCGCGGCGCGCGCGGGGGAGTTTCAGCGCTTGCTCGAGAACGGTCGCCTTGAAGTCGATGTGGGCGCCGATGAGCACATTGTCGATAAGCGACAGTTCCCTGATGACTTCGACATTCTGGAAAGTGCGTACAAGCCCAAGCTTTATAATGCTGTGTACCGGGCGTCCGACCAGATTCAGCGTTACGTCTCCCTCGCCGCCTTTGCTCACCCTATGCGCGTCGGTTCGGAAATGGATGCTGCCTGAATCGGGTTTGTTGAACTGTGTGACGCAGTTGAAAACCGTGGTCTTTCCTGCGCCGTTGGGTCCGATTAGGCCGAATATTTCCTTTTCATATACCGAAAAGCTCAAGTCGTCCACGGCTTTCAGCCCGCCGAAAGAGACGCAGAGGTTCTCAATGCGCAGAACTTCGTTTGTCGTAAACTCAGCCATTCGCGCCGCCCCCCTTCCTCTTCGCGGTTCTTAATCGGGAGAACAGCTTCTTTATGAGCCGTCTGATATCGCTGATTATATAGATGAGTCCGTTCGGGAAAAACAGCATGACTACTATTATCAGTACGCCCGTGAGGATGTATGCCACATTGGACGGGTTTGAGAGGAAGCCCAGATTGAACGGCAGGACGCCGCTCAGCCAGCTTGTGAAGTTCTTGAGAAAAAGGTCGGACATGGCCCAGACCAAAAATGTCCCAAGCACCGTTCCGTAATTTGATCGAACCCCGCCGATGACTATTGCGGCAAGTATGTTGAGCGACAGGGTTAACGCCCATGTTGTGGGATATGTTCCCCTGATGAAAAACACATACATCGCGCCCGCAAGGCCTGCATAGGCGGTGGCAATGGCGAAGACAATCAGGCGGTATTTCAGTAGGTTGACGCCCATCGCCTGCGCGGCGGATTCGCTCCCGCGCATCGCGTGCATTGCGCGTCCCATTTGGCCGTTAACCAGATTCCATGTCAGCATCATGACAAGCACAAGCACCACGACCAGCAGTATGTAGGTGCTTGTACGGTTGAATGTGAACCCGAAAATAGATGGATAGCTGATGTTCTTGCCGCGCATTCCGCCCGTGATGAAATCTGCCTGTTCAAATGTTTTGAGCAGTATTTCGGAAACGCAGAGAGTGGCGATTGCAAGATAGAGCCCGGCAATTCTCAGCGAGACAAATCCGACGAGTATGCCGATGAAGGTGGGTGCGATTACCGCCGCGAGAATCGCCATCCAAAAACCGAGGTTGAGGTCGCCGAAAACATAGGCGGCAAGGTAGGCGCCCATTCCCATGAATCCCGCCGTGCCGAGACTAATGAGTCCGGAGTAGCCGAGCAGCAGGTTCAGCCCCAACGCCGCCACAGAGTAGACGAGAATCTGCGCCACAGTAGTGACCGTGCCGATTTTGAACACGCCCATATTCGCAAGCGTCGGCAGCGACGCCAAAACACAGCCGAATATGACAAAACGCAGATGATGGTTACGCCAAACGCGCAGCGCCAGTGAGCCTTTGTCTTCCACAAGCAACGCTCGGGAGTCGTTCATATCAGCACCCCTCTAATAATTCATAATGCATAATTCATAATGCATAATTAACAGGTAACAAGTAACAAGTAACAAGTAACAGGGATCAGGTAACTCCTGACTTTCAACTTTCAACTCTCAATTCACAACTCCCATCCTTTGCGGTTGCGGGTTGTATTAGACTTTTCTGATGTATTTCTTGCCAACTAGGCCGTTGGGGCGGAAGATTAGGAATACTAGAATTAGCAGGTACATGATTTGTTCGCCCCATACGGAGCTGACGTAGTATGAGAGCAGATTGCGCCCGATGCCGATTATGTAGGCGGCAAGCACGGGTCCGTAGAATGTTTTGAACCCGCCCAGAACGCAGGCGAACAGCGCGCTTATCTGAACGGGGTTCATCAGCCACACGCTAACAGTTGTGGCAGGAGCTATCATCACGCCGCTGAGCACGCCCAGAGCGCCCGCAACGGACCATGCCATCAGCGTTATCCGCCGCGTCGGCACGCCCATCAGCCGAGCTACAGGTTCGTTGCTCGCGGTTGTCCGCACCGCAAGGCCGATTTTCGTTTTTTGAAGTATAAAGAACAAGACACCCATCAGAAACAGGCCGGTGATGATGTTGAGAAGCGCGTTATGCGATATCGAAGCGCCGCCGATTTGCACGTCTCCGCTTTGAATAAAACGGGGCAATTGCCGCACATCCACTCCGAATATGACCGGCGCAAGCCCCATGAAAATCATTATCAGCCCCAGCGTAATGATCTGTTTTCCGACCGGCGTGACACGCTTGGCTCTGCGAATGATGCCGAAATCCACAAGAAACCCTGTGAGGATGGCGCTTATAACGCCCATAAGCACCGACGCCCAAAGCGGCAATCGCCATGCCGTGAGGACATAGACCACGACAAAGGTATTGAACATGCTCATCGTGCCTTGCGCAAAATGCGTGACAAGGCTGGTGCGGTAGATGATGATTATGCCAAGCGCGGCCAATGCATAGACGCTGCTGGTTTCCAAGCTTCGCAGGATAAGCTGTATAAACGTATCCATGTTCGCCCCCAAACTCGAACGCCATCAAAAATAGCGACAGGTGTGTCACATTGGGATTTATGGTAATATTACACTGCAAAACCTCGTTTGTCAATAGGTAATATTAGACAAATTACCAAATTTTAACAACAAAACCCGTTGACACCCATTAATTTATAGTTTATAATCACGTAGAAGTGACAAGTGTGTCATAAGTTAGGAGTTAGGAGTTAGGAGTCACGCTACTGGCTTTTTTCTGCAGTAGCAAGCAAGATTTTCTGTCCCCTGTCCCCTGATCCCTGTTACTTGTTACTTGTTATCTGTTACTTGTTACTTGTTAATTATGCATTATGAATTATGAATTATGAATTATAAAATGGGGTGTAAGCATTGAGTGGTGCGAATGTTGGAGTTTTGGGTTATGGGCTTTATATTCCTGAGAACAGGATGACGGCGAAGGAGATATCGGATGCTACAAAGGGTGTCTGGACGCATGAGGCTGTGCGCGAAAAGCTTGGGATCGTGAGCAAGCCGATACCCGGTCCCGGCGACGGTACGCAGGAGATGGGGTATCTGGCGGCAAAGGACGCAATCGAGCGGACTGGACTTGATCCGAAAGACATCGACGTTATTTTATGTATGGGCGAGGAGTGGAAGGAATATCCGCTGACGACCTCGGCGCTGTATATACAAGACAAGCTAGGCGCCGTGAACGCTTGGGGCATCGACGTGGCAAACCGCTGCTGCACGACATGTACGGCTATCAAAATGGCAAAAGACATGCTGATTGCCGACGACGAGATAAAAACCATCCTTATCGCCGGCGGCTACCGCAACGGGGATTTTGTTGATTATACCGATAAAAACGTCTCGATGATGTTCAACCTCGCGGCAGGTGGCGGGGCTCTGATCCTGCAAAAGGGCATGGACAGGAACCTCGTCCTCGGTTCTCACATCATCGCGGACGGCAGTTTGGCCCACACCGCCGCTGTCGAAATAGGCGGCACGGTGAAGCGCTTCACACCCGAAAATGTCGAGGAAGCTTACAAATCCCTGCGGCTGCTTGAGCCTGAGCGGATGAAGGACAGGCTCAACGAGGTTTCCCTGCCAAACTGGTATCGCTGCATCGACGAGTCTCTCCGCAAGTCCGGCGGACTGACGCGCGAGGACATAGGGTATCTCGCCATTCTACATTTCAAGCGCTCTCAGCATAACACAATGGTAGCTGAACTGGGTCTCACACCCGAACAGACGATATACCTTGAGAACTACGGCCACATTGGTCAGGTAGACCAGATTTTGTCCCTAGCGCTAGGTATCGAGCAGGGCAAAATAGGCGACGGCACATTGGTCATGATGATAGCCGCAGGAATAGGCTACGTATGGGCAGCAAGCTGCATACGCTGGGGAGCGAGCTAGCTCGCGAGGGATCAGGGGTCAGGAATTGAAAGTTGAGAGTTGAGAGTTGAAAGTTAGGAGTTAGGAGTTAGGCTACTGGCTATTTATTGCAATTGCAAATGTATCTACTCAGAAGCCCTCGTCTTTGCGAGCCGCAGCGAAGCAATCCAGTCCTTTTGCACCGATTGTTATGTTTCTTTCTGGATTGCCACGTCGCGAAGCGGATCCAACGACGAAACCGTGAGATTTACGGTACATCCTGAGTTGTTACTTAAAAACAAGATTTTCTGACCCCTGACCCCTGTTACTTGTTACTTGTTACTTGTTACTTGTTACTTGCCCCCTGTTCCCTGTTCCCTGATTAAAGGTGCAATTTAACTCCATTTGCAATCAGGCGGTCTTGCAGTTCTGCGATGTTGAGTTTTGTGAAGTCGTTTCCTAGGGCTGCGGCGGCGCCTGCTGCTTCGCCTGTTACGGCGCAGGGCGGGATAACTCGGGTGATGTCCCACATTGCGTCGGTGACGGAAATGTCCCTGCCCGCTGCAAGCAGGTTTCGCACCTCTTTGCCATAGAGCGTGCCGAAAGGTATCTCAAACGCGGGGCCGCGAGCCCGCCAATACCCGGTCATGCCGATGCTGTCTTTCATATGCTTTCGGTTTTCGGACTCGTCCATCGTATACGCCCCGACAAGGCGGCGCGACATGCGCACTAGCGGGATCGTGGATATCGTAACGGGTACGTAGGTGTCGTCTTCTGAGTTGAATTTTAGTATGTCTTCATACATTTTTCCGTGCGCGGCAATGACTGCGCGGCTCAGTTCCTCTCCGTCCACCCCGGAAAAGCGCAAATTATCATCTAGCGTCGCCACCTTCACCGCTTCATATTGATCGCCTTCCGTCTTATCCTTAGGCGGAAGCATGCCGGGCGCGATATCCGCGAGACCGAACATCTTGAGCGACACTTTTCCTTTGGAGAAATAATAGTACCAGCTTGCCAGAATGTTGCCCTTGGAGTGGAGCGCGGTTTTCGCGCCTGCCATATGGCAGATGTCCGCGTCTCCTGTACAGTCGATGACAGATTCCACGGAAATCGCCGAGCGTCCTGATTTATCCTCGACAATGACATGGGTAATCATGTCGCCGTCCTTGACGACCGAACAGGCAAGCGTACCATATAAAATTGTCACCCCAAGGTCGAGGAGCAGTTCCTCGGCACTCAGGGCGAATAGATGCGGGTTGAACTGTGTGATATAGCGGTTTTTGATGCGCTCTTCAAGACTGCCGCCGTTTAGCCATGCATCGGGATAATTCGCTTCGGCGCCGTGCTTGATCGAGAGTTTCAGCAGTTCTTCGCCGATGCCGAATACCAGTTGGTTTCCTTCTCCGTCGCAAAGCGGAAGGTAAATCGTCACAAGGCCTAGCGTTGCCATTCCGCCCAGAGCGAATTCGCGTTCGAGCAATGTAACCTTTTTACCGCCCCTAGCCGCGGCCATGGCAGCCGCAATCCCCGCAATCCCTCCGCCGGCGACAAGCACGTCGCAGGACGATCCGACTTTTATTTCGCGTTCGGGTTCCAATACAGTGTTTTTCTTTTCCATTGCCGCTCAACTCTTTCTAATAGAAATTCAATTTGCGACAATTATACACCACACTGCCCGAAGATATCAAGCAAAAGTTACAGGTCAGGAATACTGGGAAAAGTCGTGTTTCTGTTTCCCGGCGAGCGTAGGCATGGATGCCGGAGCGCGCGAGTGGGCGCATGGATGCGCCCTCGTAGCGAAAAGGGAAACAGAAATGCGACTTTTCCCTTGCACCGCACATACAGTACGGATACCCCCGTGACTCATTTTCAAACACGCCCGCTATTCACTCAGAAATCGTCATGAGAATCGTCCGCTGCCTTTTTCTTCCTGCGCTTTACGCATTCGTGGAGCAAGTATTCTATCTGGCCGTTTAGCGAACGGAAATCTTCCTGCGCCCATTCGGTTAGTTCTTTCCAAAGGGACGCAGACAATCGGAGCGGCACCTGTTTTTTGCTCTTGTCATCCAAAGCGCAACACCTCAACCATTTCTCATTTCTGCATTCTAATTTCTCATTTAATAAAGCGATCCGCTGTTGACTACGGGTTGAGCGTCTTTGTTTCCGCACAGCACGACGAGCAGATTGCTGACCATTGCGGCCTTGCGCTCCTCGTCGAGATGCACGATGTCTTTGGCGCCCAGCTTTTCTAGGGCCATCTCCACCATGCCGACAGCGCCCTCGACAATCATCTGGCGCGCATCGATGATGGCCGACGCCTGCTGGCGCTGGAGCATTACGGCGGCAATTTCTTCCGCATATGAAAGGTGCGTAATCCTCGCTTCGACAATTTCAAGTCCCGCAATCCCCACTTTTGACTGTATCTCGTTTTTCAGCCGCTCGGCAACTTCCATACTGCTGCCGCGCAGTGACTTTTCATTGTCGCTCGCGGCAGAATCATAGGGGTATAGCCTGACGATATCTCTCAGTGCGGAATCGCATTGAATGGACAGAAACTCCTTGAAATTATCGACATTGAAAACAGCCTTAACTGTGTTTACCACTTTCCATATGACCACTATGCCGATGATGATTGGATTGCCCAGTTGGTCGTTGATTTTTTGCTTGTCGTTCGATAGCGTCATAACTTTAAGAGACACTTTCTTGCTCACCCGCGAGAATTGACCGGTACCCAAAGCGGTTGCAACCGTCGCCGCCGACGGTTCGATTGAAGCGGTCTGCGTTGACGAAACTGATGCAGCGGGGTTAACGGCTGCGCAAAAAGGATTCACCCAGTAGAATCCTGCGCCTTTTAGCGTACCGTAGTATTTACCGAACAATGTGAGGACATAGGCTTCGTTCGGTTTCAGTATTTTCAGGCCCACAAACACCACGGGGCCGACTATGAATCCATAAAGCCCTCCGACGACCATCAGCGCCGCGGCAAGCCCCACGTTCCCGCCGGTTGCGATAAGTATGACCCCGTAGATAAATGCGGCAGTGCATACAGCAACAGCCAACACGTTCATCACCAAGCATGGCATGCCCTTCATTGCTTTTAGCTCAATCTCTTCGCTGCGCAGTTCTTCGTTATTTTTCATAATCTCTGACATATTCATCCCTCCATATATCATTTTGATATCATATTCATATTACACTATCGCTTTTGCTTTGTCAATAGTTTTTTTGCCTTGGAATCCTGCTTGACAATGAAAGCCACGCGGTATATGTTTTTCAAAGGGGGGTTATCAACTATGGGAAAGCCGCTGATGATACAAGGTACCGCGTCCGGAGTGGGGAAGACCATTCTCACAACGGCGTTGTGCAGGATATTTAGGCAAGACGGATATAGCGTCGCGCCATTCAAATCGCAAAATATGACGTCAAACACCGCCACATTGGAAACAGGCGAGGAACTGGCGATATCGCAGATTTTGCAGGCGGAAGCGGCAGGGATTGTGCCCTGTGCGGCGATGAATCCCATCGTTTTGAAGCCTTCTCCCGACATAAAAGGAGTGCAGCTCATATTAAACGGAAAACTGCATGATTCCATTGACGCCTACGAATTAGACAAGCAAAGCCTTGTAAAAGAGATAAAGAAAGCGTATGAAGCGCTGTCCTCTCAGTATGACATTATCGTTATCGAAGGCGCGGGCAGCCCTGTTGAACTCAACTTGAACAAAGACGATATTGTCAACATGGGGATTGCTAAGCTTGCAAAAGCCCCTGTACTGCTCGTTTCGGACATAGACCGTGGCGGCGTTTTTGCGTCGCTTTATGGTACGGTCGCATTGATGAGCGAATGGGAGCGGTCGCATGTCAAGGCGACAATAGTTAATCGTTTCAGGGGAGAGGTATCTTACTTCAAAGACGGAGTAAGCATCATTGAAGAAATAACAGGCGTTCCGGTTGCGGGCATCGTCCCGTATATCGAACTTTCCCTGCCCGAAGAAGACGAGCTTGGCAGCGGATCATACAGCAGACTGCGTACGCAACCTGAAGCCTTGCGCAAAGAGTCAGAATATACGCTCGACAGCAGTCGCGAAGACGAGTATGACTTGATTGCTGATCATGTAAGAAAATCACTCAACATGGAGCTGATTTATAAAATATTGAACGGGTAACATCAACCGCCAGATAATTATGCATTATGCATTATAAATTATAAATTGCCGGGGGTTTACATCATGATTTGTACGAATTGTAACGCAGAAATTGCGGAAGGGAAGAAATTTTGCGCCAAATGCGGCACCGCCGCGCCGCCGCCTGTCCAATCGCCCGCAGAGCCCAATTCCCAAGACGCCGCGCTCTCGGCACCTGTATTGGCACCCACACCGCCACCTCCGCCACCGCCTCCTGCGCCGCCACCCCCACCACCTCCTGCACCGCCGCCCGTCCAATTGTCCGATGACATCAATTCACAAGACACTCCTTTTCCGGCGCCTGTGCCGCCACCTGTCGCAGCGTCCAATGCCCCCTACTCCCAAGACACTCCGATTCCGCCACCTCCGCCACCTCCGCCACCCCCTCCTCCCCCGCCCGCGCCGCAGGGAGCAACGGTTTGCGCTCAATGCGGAGCGGAAATAGGGGCCGGAAAGAAATTCTGTGCAAAGTGCGGCAACGCCGTTACCCATGCTTCGCCGCCTCCTGCTTTCACCAATCAACCACCTCCACCACCGCCGCCTCCACCGCCACCTCCCCCTATGCCTGTCGGGGGCGACGCCGCAGTTAAGCAACCAAGCACAGGCAAAGCAAAATCCGGGAAAAAAGCGGGCATAACAGCAGCGTTAGTTATTGTCCTGCTGCTTGGACTCGCTGTCGGCGGGCACTTCATGGGATACTACACCCTGCCGCTGCTGCCGGATAGATCGAACGCAGGCCCATCCATATCGCGGGACGACCCGAGGGAAACCGATCCGCAGGACGACCCCATCGACACGCAAACGCCGTCGCCGACAACCGCTTCTCCGCAACAGACGCCCGAAGAAACAGCACCGATTGTAATGACGAAGGAAGTACCGCTGTTAGTCGAGTTTCGGCCGGATGCGGATGTCTCGGTGACTGAGGTCTCCTACAATATCGACCCGCCGAGCATCATGCTCAGAGGAGATGAAGATTCTCTCAGGTATATAGACTTCATCGAGCTTGGAACGATAAATCTTGATGATTACGGCGCCGAATTTAGCATTGCATTTCCCATCGATTTTCCCGAAAACGTCGAAAACCTCTCAGGGACGCTTCTAGCGCAAGTGTTCGTAAGTGTGCATAGGGTTGAAGCCCTGATAAGCCCCGGTAAAATCATATCGGTATCAGCGGGCGAAGGGCATACGATGGCACTGGACGACAAGGGGCAGGTATGGGCTTGGGGCGATAATTATTTCGGACAGGTCGGCAATGGAGAAATTTCGACATATCTTGATCCAATTTTTGATGATAGCGACGATGAATATTGGGAAATACTAGACGGACGCGTCAGGGATGTTGACAATGACGCCTACACTCCCCAATATATCATGAGTAACGTAAAGGCGATATATGCCAGATATAATTCGAGCTTTGCGATTACGAATGACGGCGAACTGTATGCGTGGGGCAAAAACGAGGTCGGGCTTAATCAGTATGTAGGCGCAGAAGCCACGCCCACGCCCGAGTTTGTAATGGACAATGTGCTGGATGTAGATTACGGAATAGGAAGGCTGCTTGTACTAAAATCGGACAATACATTGTGGATATCCGGTATGCGCTTTGATTGGAGCGACGAGGGCTACCAACGCTACGAAGAGCCCGAGCTGCTTTACACCAATGTGAAAAAAGCCTTTATCGAACGCGCAACGAACAACGGCGGCGTGCTGATACTGACCAATGACAATAGGGTAATAAACTATACGCAGCCGCAGCAATGGGACGCCCCGCACGAGTTCAGGGAGATAACCGACGTAAGAAATGTCGTCGATATATCCGTAGCTTCGCAACAAGTGTATTTATTGACATCAAACGGTGATGTATATGGCTGGGGTGCGCACGCCGGTTCTGATTTAGGCGTGGAGGTCGACGAGTTTTGGGTCAGGACGCCCATACGAATTGCGTCGGGCATAGAAAAACTCACCAGGGGGCGTATGCTTGTAACCGCAAACGGTACGCTGATGATTTGGGGTTCAATCATTGAACTAATGGATTATAGGAACCCGTCAGGAAGCGACGGCGGGGGCGCTTGGATTGGGGAGATGATAGAGTATGGCGTCAACCCGACGAGCATCCTGAGTGATATTTATATCGCGGACGGAGTTGGTTCGCACCTTGTTGCGCTCGATAATAACGGAAATGTATATACATGGGGTCAAAACTTCTACGGACAACTGGGAGACGGAACCTCGCAGAACCGACTGTCACCAAATAGGGTTGAGTTCCCCTCGTGAATTGGAGCAAATTATGTACTTCGACACGCATGCGCATTATGATAATAAGCAGTTTGATGACGACCGCGATGAAACCCTTCGCTCCATGGAAGGCGCGGGGATAACGCTGATCCTCAACTCCGCGAGCAGCTTGAGGTCGGCGAAATCCAGTTTGGCGATGGCGGATAAGTACCCGTTTGTATACGCCTCGGTCGGGGTGCATCCGCATGACTCGAAAAGCATGTCGGATAATACGGTCGCCGAGCTCGAGGAACTGCTCAAGCATCCGAAAGCTATGGCTGTCGGCGAAATCGGACTTGACTACCACTACGACTTTTCGCCGCGCGACATCCAGCGAAAGCGATTCCGCGAACAAATGGAGCTTGCGCGGAGCGTCAAGAAACCCGTTATCGTCCATGAGCGGGAAGCCCTGACCGACACGCTTGAGATTATACGCGAGTTCCGCGATCTCACAGGCGTGGTACACTGTTTTTCCGGCAGTTGGGAAACTGCGAAAATCATACTCGGTTTCGGATGGTATCTGTCGTTTACGGGCGTCGTCACATATAAAAACGCTCGAAAATCGCTCGAAGTAGTAGAAAAAATGCCCGCCGACAGACTTATGCTGGAGACGGACTGCCCTTATCTTGCGCCCGAACCAATGCGCGGCAGGCGCAACAGTTCGCTGAACCTGCCGTTTATTGCCGAAAAAATCGCAAACATCCGAGGAATGACCATCGACGAAATCGCCGCACTAACGATGGAAAACGGAAAAAGGTTTTTTGGGATACCAAATGCTCCGTGACCTACAATGTTTATTCAGTCCAGTCGAGGAAGACAGCGACGATTAGCCCATAGAAAACCCCAAAGATTGAGCTTCGGGGTTTTCGCTTTGGATGTTTTATAGACCTGTGCATTTCGCCTGTTTGCATCGTAGCATGGACAATGCGGCGTTGTCAACATTTTTTAAGGGGAGTAAAAATCGTATATCGGCAGCATTTCTGATATGGGGACTTCCTCGCCCAGCATTTTGCGGGAGGTTTCGCGGTGGACTTCGCGCAGCCGGGTGATGTCGCCGGGGTTCAGGTCGATCTCTTCGCCGGCATCTATAGCCATAAGAGTGTCGCTTACAGGTAAAATCTTGATGTCAACAGCCCAGCTCGTATTGTAAAACTGCACCCAAGTAGGGGCATACGAAGCACCCGTTAGCCGTGTGGCGCTGCCGTGCTCGTCAACGACCTTCTCAAAATCGAGATAGAAAACAGCGCCCACATCGCGCGGCTTCGTGCGTTGACCTGACACGAAATTACCCATCGAATACGCGATAAAACATGTCCGCACAGAGCCGTCTTCATCCTCCACTTCAAAAACCTCCGTCGGCTGAAGCACATGCGGGTGGCTAGCCATAACAATGTCAGCTCCATACAGGCACAGATTCCGCGCAAGCGTCACATAACGCGCGGCGGGAGTTTCCTCATACTCATTCCCCATGTGCGGCAGCACAACGATTATCTCGGCGCCCTCCTGCCTTGCCTGCTCAATTTGGCGGCGCATTAGATCCTCGTCCAGCATATTGACCAGAAACGGCTTGCCGCTAGTGAGCGGGATGCCGTTTGTGCTGTAAGTATACGCCAAAAAGGCAAAGCGAATATTGTTTATCTCCTTAATGAATATCCGCTCCTGATCTTCCTGCGTGGCGTAAGTACCGGCGTGGTCAAGGCCAATAGCGTCCAGAACTTCGAGCGTACGCAGTATGCCGGCTTCCCGCCTGTCGTTTGAGTGATTGTTCGCGGTTGTGAGAAAATCGAAACCTGCTTCTTTGATAGCTTCGGCATATGCATCGGGAGCATTAAAAACCGGATAACCGGAATATACCGCTTCCGCTCCCGCAAGGGTGGTTTCCAGATTACCGATGGTGTAGTCGGCGTCTTCCAGATAAGGCCTTATCTGCTCGAAGACCGATGTGAAAGAGTGCGTACCATCGGCGGAATTATATGCATGGTCTATCTGAGAATCATGGGACATCAAATCGCCAACCACCGCAAGCCGCGCAGTGTGGACAATTGGCTCAGGTTCGGGCTCCGGTTCAGGGTCAGGAGAAGGGCTGGGCGTAGTATCAGTCGCCGCCGTAAGCTCGGGCGGCGTATTGCTTGCAGTCGGAACCTCGGAATCGACTGCACCGTCATCAGAAACAGTCGCCGCCCCATCCCCACTCGTAATATCCTGATGCACAGCATCATCACCGCCTGAAGGAACAGCGCACGCGCCAAACGCAACCAACAACAAACACAAACACAGAAACAACGAAAAAACTCTCGCCCCAAAACGCATAAAAACACCTCTTTCAGCCACCCCCCCTCTAATCCCGAGACGAACAGGCTGCAAAATAAAAGTAACAAGTAACAGATAACAAGTAACAGGGGACAGGGGACAGGGGTCAGAAAACCTTACTTGTATTTGCAATAAATAGCCAGTAGCGTAACTCCTAACTCCTAACTCCTAACTCCTAACTCCTAACTCTCAACTCTCAATTTTCAACTCCTGACCCCTGACCCCTGACCCCTGACCCCTGACCCCTAAACGATGTCCTTATCGCAATATCTGCATTTCACCTGACCGCCTGATAGGATAGGCTGCTTTAGGTAAGATTCCGTTTGCGTGACGCAGGCTGGGTTTTGGCAGGTGGATTTTTCGCCCTCAATTGGCGCGGGCGCTTGTCTGGGCGTGTGCAAGAGCTCAAGCAGCAGCGCCATTCGTATAAACATCCCATACCGCGCCTGCTCAAAGTAGACCGCTCGCGGGTCGGAATCGACATCCGGATCGATTTCGCCATATCTCGGCAGTGGATGCATGACGAGCAAATCTGACTTCGCGTTCTTCAGCAGCTCTTTCGTCAATATGAAAACGCCCTTGAGACGCCTGTACTCGGCGGAACTGTGAAATCTCTCTCGCTGAATGCGCGTCATGTACAAAATATCAAGCTCCGGGATGTTCTCGGCGAAGCGGTCCGACTCCGTGAATACCTGACCGCGCAAGCGCATCTGCCGTAGCACATAGTCAGGCATTCGCAGTTCGTCGGGGGATATGAGGAAAAAGCTGATGCCCGGAAAAATGGACAATGCCTCGACTATCGAATGAACCGTGCGCCCATATTTCAAATCGCCGCACAGCCCAATGCGGAAATCCCCAATCCCGCCGCGTTTTTCTGCAATCGTCGTGAGATCCGCAAGCGTCTGAGTAGGATGCAAATGGCCGCCGTCGCCCGCATTGATGACAGGCACATCCGAATACAGCGCCGCCGCCGCCGCCGCACCTTCCTGCGGACTGCGTATAACGACAGAATCGGCATATGAAGACACAATCCTAATAGAATCCGCAAGCGTCTCGCCCTTGGACACAGACGTACCCAAAGGGTCTGAAAAGCCGAATGTATCGCCGCCGAGCCTTTGAACCGCCGCTTGAAACGAAAAGCTGGTTCGCGTGCTTGGCTCAAAAAACATGGTAGCAAGGATTTTTCCCCGACAGGAATCGACATAATCTTCAGGTTTCGCTATTATATCGCGGCAACGCGAGTATAATGAGTCCCACCACTCAATAGAGATATCTTCCAAACTAATAAAATTACGCACCTCTACCATACCCCTCAATCAATAATATGCGGCTTTCAGCTTTTCATACTCGTCAAGCACCCATTCGTTGCGCTGCATGGATACCGCGTCCTCGCCCATGACGCCGCCGAAGAAAGCGTATCCGCCGCCCGGCGCCAAATCGTCCATCAGATCCTTCACAGCAGAGCGGCACTGTTCCTCGGTGGCCTCGAAGAACGGCAGGAACGGCCGCGGGTTAAAGCCGCCCGCTATCAAAAGCTTGTTACCGAACTTCTTTTTAATCGCAACGAGATCGTTTGAATCCTGCGCCGGCTCCCAACAGTTGAAGCCCATATCCACCACATCGTCGAGGAACTCCTCAAAATGCCCGCAGTTATGATGAACGGCAAGATAGCCCCTATCTTTGTAAAAACCAATGTACCGCCGCCATACGGGAGCAAAAATAGCGCGGAAAGTCTCAAGAGAAACGAATGGGTTTCTCTCGTGGGCGATATCATCCGCAAACTGAATATAATCAGGCTCGTAGTATTTCAAGTAATTATCAGCAAGGCTCAAATAACCGTCGCATAGATACTCGACAAGCGCCCTGACCTCCTCGGGTTCCTCGTAACAGGCGATTAAACCCTCGGTGAAACCCATAAAAGCCATCACACTCTGGAAAAATCCTTGAGCCGCCGTTCCTCCGCCCCTTGGCATTTCAGGGTCATGCTTTGCAAGATCAGCTTTGGACATGGATTCCCAGTCCACATGAGAAAAATCGGGAAACTTGATTACATCGCGCCAATCCCGAATATCCCGCAAAATGAAATCCCCGGGCTTCGGCAGCGCCGCTTCAAAAGCGCTTCCCTCATTTGACCATTCGACGCCGTAGATGTCCCTGCCCACGCCGCCCATCTCGAAATTTCGCTCACCGTGGAGTATGGACGGGAAAATCCTCCAGAAAATGTTATAAGTTGGCACATATTCCGGCACTTCTCCGCCCAGAGCCCGCATGAAATTTTCCTTAAAACTAAGCATTGAGTTTTCCTCCTATATTTATATCTCTTCAGTCCCGGCGAGGAAGACGTTTATTTTGCTTCCGACAGCGGAGCATGGATGCGGAGCGGCGCTCAGTAGAGGCATGGACGTCTCTTCTGAGCGAAAGGAAGCAAAAAAACGTCTTTCGAGCGCAAGGGACTGAACTCCTCCTAAATCTTTATCTGCGTCCATTTTCCTTTTTTGTAGCGAATTAGGGTCACAACGTAGCTTATCGCGAAATCGGACGCCAATGCAATCCATACGCCGATCAAGCCCATGTCAAAAACATTGACGAGCAGCAGACCTACGAACGGACGCACCAATATCATGCCGATGAAGCTGATGACCGCCATGTATCTTGCATCGCCCGCGCCACGGAGCGCGCTCACATAAACAAACCGTGCGTTCACTATGGGGTTGACTATGGCTATGATTTTCAGCATATCGGCGGAGAGTGCGATAATTGTCATCTCGTCGCTGTACAGACCTGTTATGAGCCTGCCGCAGGTAAACATGAGCACCGCAATAATCACAGACACGATAAGCCCAAGATTTTGCGTCATGCGTACATATACCTTTGCCAAATCGATCCGCTTTCTCCCGATGCTCTGCCCGACAAGCGTCGTTGCGGCGGCACCGAAAGCCATACCTGTGGTGAACGAGAGCATCTGAATATTCATTGCCACCATATGGGCTGAGTAGGCAATATCGCCGAGCGCCGTTATTATCGTCGTAAACCAGAGCGCCCCGATACGCATGATTATCTGCTCGACGCAGGATGGGATGCCTATGTTGATAATGCGCTTCATCATTGACCAATCGATTTTGAAACATTTCCTGATTTCAAGGCGCACATACTGCTTGCCGCGCATCACGACGAATAGAGCCATGGTCATTCCGACAAACTGCCCTATCACGGTCGCCAGAGACGCCCCCGCGACCTCCATCCTCGGAAACCCGAAACGCCCGTAGATTAGGCAATAGTTAAGCGCCACATTCACTATGTTCGCCACAGTGTTGTTATAGAAAGTCGCCCTCGTGTTGCCCGCGCCGCGCAACGCCGCGTTTATTGCAAAGGAAAATGCGAGAGTCGGGAACCCGTATATTTGAATCCTGTAGTAGACGAGCGCTTCCGAAATAATATGCTCAGAAAGCCCGCCGCCCGCGATCAGGCGGACAAGCGGCTCGGCGAATATCAGCATTGTCGTGCATATGACCGCCGCCATCGCGATTGTGAGTATAATCGACTGATTCAGCGCTGAGTTTGCATCTTCAGGATTTCGCGCGCCCTTGTTCTGTGCGACAAGCGCGGTAGTCCCCACGTTCATCGCCATGAAAGCGGCCATCATAATGAACTTGGGTTGGGTAATCAGCCCAACCGCCGACAGGGCATAAAACCCGAGCCCGCCCACCATAATCATGTCCGCCATGCTGATGCACGACGCAAGGACATTCTCCGCAAGCGCCGGCCATGTCAGCGACACAATCAGCTTGCGTTTTTGCCCCTTGCTCTCCACTTCAATATCAATCTGTTTATCCCGCGTTCCGCGTTGTTCTTCTTCAGACATACTCTCACTGCTTCCATTTATTATATTTACTTATTCTATCAGATTACCCTAAACAAATCAATGGCGATATTGTTCAATGTTACAATTCCCGTCTAACCGTGAAAGGCACATAATCCTCACCGAAAAATGCCAAGCGGGGTTCGCGCTCCGAGCGGGGGTAAATTCTCGCGCTCATTCTGGTGTAAATTT